>JAESFV010000061.1_pt1 | contig 246945 bp, 237 predicted proteins | sample 9269471 | NCBI WGS metagenome assembly JAESFV01 (sample SAMN14502647, study PRJNA617108) | algae metagenome | isolation source: Symplocastrum torsivum CPER-KK1 and co-occurring heterotrophs from... | place: USA: Central Plains Experimental Range, Colorado | collected 2001-01-01
GAGACGGCGTTTCCGCCTGCCGTGATGGGGGCGGTGATGGGTGCGACGACCTGGGTGCCGCCGAGGATGCCGTCGTCGCCGGTCGTGGAGGCCCCGTCGGTGCCGCCCGGTGCGGTTGCGCCGGGCGCGGTCGTCGAGCCCTCGGACGAGCTGTCGCCGATGACCGAGATCGCGTTCCCTGTCACCGCGATGGGCGCGGTGATGGGTGCGAGCACCTGGGTGCCGCCGAGGACACCGTCGTCACCCGACGTTCCGGCGTCCGGCGCGGCGGCGGTGGTCGTCGGTGCGGCAGGCGTTGCGGCATCCGTCGACTGACTGTCGCCGATGACCGAGATCGCGTTGCCGCCGACCGTGATGGGCACGACGACCGGAACGACCGCCTGTGTACCCGATCCGATACCGTCATCGCCGGAGGTCGAGGGTGCCGCAGCGGCCGGCTCGGCGGGAGCCGCCGGTTCAGCCGGAGCAGGTGCATCGGACGACGAGTCGCCGACGACCGAGACGGCGTTGCCGCCGACCGTCACCGGAACGTTCACCGAGACGATCGCCTGCGAACCGGAGCCGACGCCGTCGTCTCCGCTCGTGACGGGGGCCTCGGCCGCGGCAGGCGCTGCGGGGGCGGGAGCCGGAGCTGACGGCGCCTCGCTCGTCGCGTCGCCGAGGAGCGACACCGACGTGCCGTTGACGGTGATGGGCACCGAGACGTCCAGGAGAGCCTGGGTACCCGACAGCAGACCCTCGTCTCCTGTCGTGTCCGCCGCACTCGCGCCGGCGGCTGCGCCGAGCAGCGTGATGCCGCCCGCGAAGAGCGTGCCCCACAGGGCGCGCTTGACGAATGTGTTCATGGTCTTTCCCCTTCGAAGAGTGAGTGAGGTGCGCGCGAGAGCGCGCGAGGATGTCTGTCGCCGCAGAGGGCGACCGAGACTCACTCAGTCAGGGGAGACGTCGGTGGATGATGCGGGCGGAGGCGGAGCGTCGTCGTCCTTCGGCCCTGCTCGTCGCACCCAGGCACGGTGTGCGACGAGGGGAAGAAGGGCGGCAAGCGCCCAGGCACCGGAACCCGCACTGCTGGATCCGAGAGAAGACGTGGCGGTCGCGCACGGACCGCTGAGGGGCGGAGCGCTCCCCGAGCGGTCAGCGGGTGCTGCGATGGCGGAGGTGGCGGCCGGAGCGGTCTGCGCGAGCGTCTGGAACGACGCGAGGGATGCCGAGGGACTCACGGTCCCGGCTCGATCTGCCGCGACCGCAAAGGGCGAAATGAGGGCAGGCACACTCGCGAGAGCGTGGGACTCCTCGACGTCGATGTCGTGCGTCGGTGGCGCGGGGAGCAGCGGGACCTGCGGGAGGGGGATGATCGGCTCGGTCGGCGACGTGGGTGACGTGGCTCCGATGGCTCCACCTGCCTCGTCGACGGCGCCCACAACGGTCTCGAGCGTCCGGTCGACCGTCTGTCCCACCTCGGTGACGAGGTCGTCGGCACCGATGCCCGTCACGACCTCGCCCACGACGGGGACAGCGGTCACAGCCGAGACGACCGGCTCGGTGACGGCGGAGACGACGCCGCTCGAGGCGACCTCCGTGACGGGCGCCGTGACGGTCGTGACGACCTCGCTGACGGCGGCGACCGGCTGTTGCACGGGTGCCGGCGCGACGGCCACGACCTTTTCGACCGTGGTGGTCGCGACGGAGGTGACGTCGGTGACGGCGGTGTCGACGACGTCAGCCGTACCACCGAGAACGTTGGTGACCGCACCGAGGAGTCCGGAGCGGTCGCCATCGTCATCGCTGGCGTGAGCGGTGGAGGATCCGAGGAGCAGAGAGAGCACCATGACGGCGAATGCGGCGACGATGCCGCACAGCGCGAGGCGTGCAAGAACTCTCAATCCACGCCAGGTAGCGATCTCCACGTTCGTCTCCCAAGATGATGAACGTCTTTCGCACGTTCGGTTGAACGTCCGTGATGTGCCTGGTCCAAGGCACGATAGACCCATCTCGGCGGACTGTCTAGAGGGTCTGCAGCGCACAGAGGTGCTGCGCCTACCACGTTGTCCCCCGAACTGTGGACAACCTCACGTATCATCTGCAACCTTCAATGCTCACTTCAACCACATCTCCATCCACAGGGTGTGCGGAAAAATTAACCAGGTCAAACGGACAATAAACTTCTGATCCGAAGTGATCCCCAGGAGTTCTCCACAACCGTTGCTCACAGCCTGCGCGGCGTTTCCCGCAATCTCTCCACAGCGTTATCCACAGGCTGGTTTGCAGGTGTCGGAACCCCTCCATAGCGTGGTCGTCGTCCAGTCGGGGGAGCGCGCATCCGCGCGGAAAGGGGCAGGTGTATGTCGATTGCGGACATCTCCGAAGACCGACTGGGAGCACCCCGCGAGCACGAGCGCACCCCCCCGCACGACTTCCTCGCCGAGCAGAGCACGCTCGGTGGGATGCTGCTCTCGAAAGACGCCGTCGCAGACGTCATCGAGACGCTCCGCGGGCCCGACTTCTACATCCCGAAGCACGAGCTGATCTTCGAGGCGATCCTCACTCTCTACTCGCACGGCGAGCCGACCGACGTCGTCGCCGTCACCGATGAGCTCATCAAAACGGGCGAGCTTCAGCGCGCGGGTGGCGCCGACTACCTCCACACCCTCACCTCGATCGTGCCGACGGCGGCGAACGCGGGCTACTACGCCTCGATCGTCTCCGAGCGGGCGCTCCTCCGCCGGCTCGTGCAGGCGGGCACGCGCATCGTCCAGATGGGGTACTCCGGTCAGGGCGAGGCCGTCGACGTCGTCAACAACGCGCAGGCCGAGATCTACTCCGTGACGGGAGCCGAGGCGGCTGAAGACTACGTGCCCCTGACGATCGCCGTCGACGCAGCCGTCGACGAGATCGAGGCGGCGCGTGGGCGCGACGGTCAGATGACCGGCATCCCGACAGGCTTCGGCGGACTCGACCAGCTCACGAACGGACTGCACCCCGGCCAGATGATCATCATCGCGGCCCGCCCTGCCATGGGTAAGTCGACGCTCGCGCTCGACTTCGCGCGGTCCGCCGCCATCAAGCACGACATGCCGACGATCTTCTTCTCGCTCGAGATGGGGCGCAGCGAGATCGCGATGCGCCTCATGAGCGCCGAAGGGGCGATCCCCCTGCAGGCGATGCGCAAGGGCACGCTCGACTCGCGCGACTGGACGACGATCGCCGCGACGCGCGGCCGCATCAACGACGCCCCGCTCTACATCGACGATTCGCCCAACATGACGCTCGTCGAGATCCGCGCCAAGTGCCGTCGACTGAAGCAGCGCGTCGGCCTCAAGATGGTCGTGATCGACTACCTGCAGCTCATGACGTCGGGCAAGCGCGTCGAGTCGCGTCAGCAAGAAGTGTCCGAGTTCTCTCGCGCGCTCAAGCTGCTCGCGAAGGAGCTCGGCGTTCCCGTCGTCGCGCTGTCGCAGCTGAACCGTGGTGCCGAACAGCGCTCCGACAAGAAGCCCGCCCTGTCCGACCTGCGTGAGTCCGGCTCGATCGAGCAGGATGCCGACATGGTCGTGCTCCTTCACCGCGAGGCCGCCTACGAGAAGGACAGCCCCCGAGCCGGTGAGGCCGACCTCATCGTCGCCAAGCACCGCAACGGACCCACCGACACCATCACGGTCGCCTTCCAGGGTCACTTCTCCCGCTTCGCCGACATGGCTCCCGGCGACTTCGGGTAAGGACGGAGATGCGTGACGGGTCGTGGCGACACCGTCGTTGACGTGCGGGACGCAACCGAGTGGATCCTGAGACCGCGCGAGGATCGCGATCTCGAGAAGATCGTGGGGTGGATTCCGGATGCTGAGGCGCTCCGACTCTTCTCGGGTACGCGCTTGTCATGGCCGCTCACCGTCCGCCAGCTTCAGGACGTGACTGCGGAGGGGGCGCTTGCACCCTACGGCGTTGTCGCCGCGTCTGGCGAGCTCGTGGGGCACTTCGACCTTCGCCGGGAGGACAGCGTCGCGTGGCTGGGCAGGGTGATCGTCGATCCCGCCCTGCGCGGTCAGGGCCTGGGGGGCGGCGTGGTGGAGCTGGCCGTGGAGGAGGCCCACCGGCTGGGCGCACATCGGATCCGGTTGAACGTGATCTCGAGCAACGTCCCCGCCCTGCGGACCTATCGTCGCGCGGGCTTCCTCGCTCAGCCGCCGGACGACGCTCGGACGGATGTGACGGTCATGGAGCGGATTGTCGTCCAACAAGGAATCGGGAGACGCTTGCGATAACCCTCACGGGCGATCCGCACGTGATCGCGAGGAGGTTCGACGCTACCTGATGGAGGTCGAGCCGCTGTTGCGCGCAGGTGCAGATGTCGAACTGGATGCGCGCCGTCCAAGTGACGAACTCGCCAACGAAGCAGAGCCGGTGGCCGACAAAACTTCTTCATGAGAACCATTATCATTCTCATTAAATCGGAAGGATTCTCACAGTGGCCACTCACCTCCTCCCGCGGCGTACCGCCGCGATCTTCACCGCCTTGGCGGTGGCAGCGGGAACGCTGTTACTGCCCCCAGCGGCCGTAGCCGCCGAGGGTCCGGCACCAGCTCCTACTGAATACCGCGTCCTCGCAGGGGTGCATGCCGACGCGGTGTCGAGCTTCCTCGACGACGGGCAGTTGACGCTCGCGTCGAAGGCGGACGTGCCGGAAGGTACCGGCACGCGGTTCGCTGCGGACGATGTCTGGTTCCACCTCGAGAACGCGGCGCAGCGGTCGGTCCCGGCCGGATACGAGTTCATCGCCCCCGCGGGTTCCACCGTGTGGCTGGCGCCGGAATCCAACCCCGGCACTGGACGACTCTGGCCCGGCTTCAACACCGAGTCGATCGCGCTCGGCGCGATCGAGAACGACCGCACCACGTTCACGTTGACGAGCCTCGACGGCCCCGGCGACCTGGAGGTCTACACCGGCGGCGGGTTCGAAGCCCCCAACCGGCTGTGGTCCTCGAGGGATGCCGGCATCCGCAGCTTCACTATCGGCCGCACCCATATGCACGCCAACTGGGCGTTCACCGCGTCCGGAACTTATCGGCTGGGCGTGGAAGGCGCCGTCACGGTGAACGGTGTCGCGCAGACCGCGTCGGCCACCTACACGTTCGTCGTCGGCGACGTGCCGGCGCCGGTCGCGACCACCACGACGCTGTCCGCATCTGCGACGTCGCTCGTCACCGGTGACCCCTTCACGCTGTCTGCCGGCGTGACCCCGATCGACGCTCAAGGCTTCATCGAGTTCCGCAATGGATCCACTGTTCTCGGCCACGAACCCCTCGCGGGCGGCGCGGCGACCTTCACCACCACGGCCCCCGCTGTCGGCGCGCATTCGCTGACCGCCGTGTACGTCCCGGCGGTGGCGAACCTCGCGGCCCCCTCCACCTCCGCCCCCGTGCCCGTCACGGTGACCGACGGGTCCGGCGTCGAATTCGGCATCTCCGGAATCGCATCCGTGTACGCACCCGGCCAGACTCTCAGCGCCCGAGTCGTCGGACATGCCCCGCAGGAGGGGGAGATCTACCGCTGGCTTTGGCGCCAGATCGGCACCACAAGCTCCTACGTCCTGACGGGCGGCGGCCAGGAAGCGGCCGGACTCCTGACGCTGCCCGTGGACATGTCGCACAACGGCTACGAGGTGAGCGTCCAGGTGCGTCAGGGGCGGACAACGGTGACGCAGTCGCCGTGGGTTCCGCTCAACGTCCGCTCTGATGTGCAGCCGCTGACGCCGACGTTCCCGACGGGCGACATGTACCTCGGCGACGAGCTCTACGTCGAGCTCGACGGGACGCTCGCCGAGGGCGATTCGATCCGGGTCGCGCAGCGCGGAACCGCCGGACCTTGGTACGCGTTCACGACGTTCACGCAGATCGACGCGGACACCCTGCAGCTCAAGCCCACCTGGCAATCGACCGGAATTCGGTGGACGATCCAGACCGTCCGCGACGGTGCCGTCATCGCTCAGTCCGAGCCGGTGGCGAAGGACGTGCTCACGCGCGAAGTGCAGATCGAAGGCCTGCAGGGCGTGTACCGGGTAGGGCAGACTCTGCGCGCGACCGCCCGCGTCTACCCCGAACTGGAGGGTTTGACGTACACCTGGTCGCTCGAGCGTTATTTCACAGAAGAGCCCTACTATGAGTCTTCCGTGCTCAAGACCGGAACCTCCGAGGCAGATCTGTCGCTGGAGTTGCCCATTGACGCAAGCCACCAGGGATGGACGCTCGCGTTCACTCCCGCACTTCCCGAGGGGCATCCGTCCGGCGCGACGCAGGTCGGTTACTACACCCGGACGCTGAACGTGTCGGACAGCTCTCCCGATACGCAACTGCTGTTCTTCGAATCTCTCGGCGCCCACTACCACCAGGGCTACGACGTCAACCTCAACCTGATCGCGGACCCGGCTCTGGCTGACGGCGACAGCATCGGGTGGGAGTGGAAGTGGCCCGACACCGATGAGTGGGTGACACTGCCCGGTGCATCCGGCATGAGCCACCAGCTCATTGCGGAGCAGGCTCTCGACGGTGTCGAGGTGCGCGCAGTGCTGCACTTCGCGAATGGCGGCGATGAACTGATCTCCGACCCCGTTACGGTCCTCGTCGATGACCACGGGTCTCCGGCGCGGCAGAAGGTCGTCGTCAAGGGGCCCGAGGTGAACGAAGGCGGCCTCGCAGTCACTGAGGGTGACTCGGTGACCGTGTCCGCCGAGGTCGAGAACGGCACGGTGCTGGACTCGTTCCAGTGGTTCCTGAAGTCGCCTGGCGCTGCCGAGGCAGTGCCGATTCAGGGCGCGATGTCGGCGATCTACGAGTTCGCGGCCGCCTCTGATCTCGACGGTGCCGAGCTCAGCGTCGCCGTCGTCAAGCCTGCAGGTGCTCTCGCCTACGGCCCGTCGGCTCCCGTGACGGTCGCCGTGGCGGATGCGAGCGAACCGCCGACGGCGACGAAGCCGCAAGAGGCTCCCGCCGATCGAACCGCGGCTGATCTTGACGGCATTCCCGCTGGCGGAATCGAGCTCGGATCCACGACAGTGGCGCCGGGTGATCTCCTCGACGTCGACCTGAGTGACGAGCATCGCGAGAGCTGGGTGGCGGCGTGGCTGTTCTCTACGCCGACCCTTCTGGGCGGGGATTGGCTCCAGGCGACGGCTTCAGGTTCCCTCACGGTGCAGATTCCCGCCGACGCGACGCTGGGCGAACACCGCCTTGCGGTGTTCGCTGCGGACGGTTCACTGATCGGCTGGGCAGGTATCACGGTCGCCGAGGCGGGCGATCCTGATTCGGGCGGCGGCGACGGAACCAGCGGCAGCGGCACCGGCGCGGGCGCGGCCAGCGGAAGCGCCGTCAGTGGCGACCTGGCCGTCACGGGCGGCACCGTGTCGTTGACGGCATCGGCCATCGCGATGCTGCTTGTTCTCGCGGGCATCCTGCTCGTGATCATCCGTCGCAAGCAGAGCGCGACGCGATAGCAGCAGCGAGGGTGGGGGCACTCCACGTGAGTGTCCCCACCCTCTTGGCGCATCGGACTCGCATCGGGCAGGGCGACGTCGCCTTGCCCGAGGTACTTCGTCGATACCCCCCGCGCCATCCGGCAGTTCACCCCCACCACCTGACTGCCAGGTCGCAACCGACATCTCCGCGACCCTCCAGGGTGCAGACTTGTGTACTATTCGATACAGAATGCGGCCCATCGGGGATCGCGTCGGGAGACGGATGGATGGACGAGTGAAGACAGCGCACCTCGGGCCGCTCGAAGTACCGCGGCTGGGCCTCGGCGTGATGGGCATGTCAGCCTTCTACACGGGAGCGGGAGGCGCGGAAGTTCAGCATGTCCGCACGATCCACCGCGCGATGGATCTGGGCGTGTCGATGTTCGATAGCGCTGAGGCGTACGGCCCCTTCGTCAACGAGGAGCTCCTCGGCAAAGCTCTCCTGGGACGCCGCGATCGCGCGGTGATCGCGACGAAGTTCGGGCTGATCTCGCACTCGGGCCGACCGGCTCGCGACAGCACACCGCGGAACGTGCGGATCGCCGTGGAAGGCTCGCTGCGGCGGCTGCGCACCGACGTCATCGACCTCTACTACCAGCATCGCGTCGACCCGAACACGCCGATCGAAGAGACGTTCGGCGCGCTTTCGGAGCTTGTCGCGGAGGGAAAGGTGCGCCATCTCGGTCTGTCGGAGGCCAGCGTCGACACAGTTCGGCGAGCGCATGCCGTACATCCCGTGACCGCTGTCCAGACCGAGTACTCGCTCTGGACGCGAGATGTGGAGGACGAGCTGCTGCCCATCCTCAAGGAACTGGGCGTGGGACTCGTCCCCTACTCCCCGCTCGGCCACGGCTTCTTGGCAGGCGGTATCCGTACGCTCGACGGCTTGGCGCCTGGCGACTGGCGCAGGACCAATCCCCGTTTCACGGGCGACAACCTGCAGAGGAATCTCGCGATCGTCGACGAGGTGCAAGCGGTCGCGCTCGAATCAGACGCGACTCCGGCTCAGGTGGCTCTCACGTGGTTGCTGGCCCGCGGGCCCATGCTCGCACCGATTCCGGGGACCACCAGAATCGCCCGGCTTGAAGAGAACCTCGCCGCGGATGCCCTGGAGCTCTCACCCCGCCAACTCGCCCGGCTCGACGCGCTCCCCCGGCCCGAGGGTGAGCGTCACTCAGCCGCCGACATGGCAGCGATCGATCGCTGACCACCGAATCCCCTCGCGCGTCGGTGGCTCCTCCCGCTGACCTGCCCAGGCGGTGATCGTCGCGGGAAGACTCGGGCCCTTTTCTGGACTGAACGAAACATCATCCTGAACACGTATCGATTGGAAGATCATGAGCGCACACCCCATCCGCGTCGGAGTCATCGGCGCCGACACCGCGGCGAGCTGGGCCGGAGCGTCGCACATCCCGGCCATCGCGGCCCAGCCGCGGTATGTGTTGGAGGCCGTGGCGACACGACGTGAGGAATCGGCGAAGCGCGCCGCGGAGGCATTCGGGGCACGGAGGTGGTTCGCCGATCCCTACGCCCTCATCGCCGACCCCGACATCGACCTCGTCACGGTCGCCGTGAAGGTGCCGGCGCACCGGGATCTCGTGATGGCGGCGCTTGCCGCGGGAAAGGCCGTGTACTCGGAATCCCCTCTGGGTGCGAATCTCGGTGAGACGGAGGAGATGGCAGCGGCCGTGGGGTTTCAGCACACGGCGATCGGTCTGCAGGGCAGCTTGAACCCCTCTGTGCGACGCGCGGCGGAGATCGTCGCCAAGGGGGCCATCGGGCGTGTCCTCTCGGCCCGTGTTCACGCCACGACATTCGGCTACGGACCGGAGTCCGTCTCGGCATACGACTACTTCAACAAGCAGGCAGCAGGGGCCAGTTTCCTCACGATCACGACAGCGCATGTCCTGGACGTCATCGAGACGGTGCTCGGACAGGTCACCGAGGTGGATGCGCGAACGGAGAGGCTCTGGCCGCGCGTTGTGCTCACCGACTCTGGCGAGACGTCGGAACGTGAGGTCGACGACCACATCGACCTGATCGCCAAGACGAGTTCAGGCGCTTCCGTGTCGGTGCAAGTGCTCGCGGGCGTCGCGATGGAGGACTCCCGGTTCACGTTGGAGGTGCGCGGCGCGGAAGGGTGGGTGAGGCTCGAGGGCAATCATCCCGGCGGCGTCCAGGTCGGTGATCTCACCCTCTCGGCGAGTATCGAGTTCGATGCGCCCGATGCGCCGATCTCGTCCGGCGACGGTCCCACCGCCGCGGAGTTCTGGGCAGGAGCCTCGATCAACGTGGGAGAGGTGTACGCGAGTCTTGCGCGAGACATCGACGAGAACACCTTTGCGACGCCGGGCTTCGCTCACGCGCTGCACAACAGTCAGCTCGTCGCGCGAGTGGAGGAAGCCGCCCGCAGCGGGCAGCGACAGTAGCCGGCAGAGCTCGCTGCCTCAGCCGTGGGACCAGGACACCGCGTTCATCGCCATATCAGCAACCCGTCGCAGTTCCGCCTCGCTCTTGCCCGTCGCCGCCTGCACCGCGATGCCGTACGCGACCGTCACGATGTAGGTGGCCAGTGTGCGCGGATCCTCGGTCTCGGGCAGATCGCCCTCGGCCCGCGCACGCAGAAATCGCGACTCGAGGCGCGCAGCGGCCTCCTGGCGCCAGTCGACGAGGAGCTTCTGGGCGGTGAGCCCGTTGTCACCGGCGGACAAAGCGGCCTGGACGCCAAGGCATCCGTGGGGTGTGTCACGACGCGTGCTGGCAGCGGCGGCGCCGCGCAGAAGGGACTCGGCCACTTCGCGTGCGGTCGGTTCCGACAGTGCCTGGATCCCGTAGGAGGCTGGGCCTTCCGTGTAGCGCTCGACCGCTCGGCGGAACAGCTCGTCCTTGTTACCGAACGCCGCATACATGCTGCTGCGAGTGATGCCCATCGCCTCGGTCAGGTCCGTCAGGCTCGCCCCTTCGTATCCCTTTGCCCAGAACACTCTCATGGCTTGTTCCAGGGCGTCGTCGGGATCGAACTCGCGCGGTCGCCCCAGCTTGGTCTGCGATACGGGCATGGCAGTCATTATGCACCCTTACGGACCAGGCAGTCCAGATAAACCGAAGGGCCAGGCGTTCCGGCGCCACCGATGGTCAGGTCACGCCGGGTGACGTCCCGGATACGTGGTCTGCTCGCACGGTTCGACGGTTGCGAATAAATCTCTGCCCGTCTACGTTACATGTGTACCGATCGGTCCGGAATAACCAAGAGGGAGAAGGATCACCATGAAAGCCGCCGTCATCACCTCGTTCGGCGAACCCTCAGTGCTACGGATCGCGGAGGCTCCGCGACCGGTGCCGGGTCCGGGTCAGGTACTGGTCAGGGTTCACGCCGCCGGCGTGAACCCTGCGGAGATCGTCGCCCGCGCCGGGGCGTTCGGCCTGCGTGCTCCCGCCATCATCGGATTCGAGTTCGCCGGTGTCGTCGAGGCGGTTGGCCCGGGCGCGGATGCGAGCATGGTCGGCGACCGCATCGCCGGCTGGCCGGACTCTGCCACCCAGGGCTCCTACGCCGAGTACACCGTCAGCAGCAACTTCGCGACGATTCCCGAGGGCGTCACCCTCGAGGAAGCCGCGGCCACTGTCATCGGCGCCGACAACGCGGCGAGAGGGCTCGGACTTCTGAACCTTCGCGCGGGTGACACGCTCGTGGTCACCGGTGCGAGCGGTGCACTGGGCGGCGCCGCCGTGCAGTTCGCGCGACAGCGCGGTGTGACGGTGATCGGCGTCGCCGGCGCTGCCAACGCCGACTTCGTCAGGAGTCTCGGTGCGATCCCCGTCGCCCACGGCCCGGGCCTGGTCGACCGAATTCGCGAAGCCGCTCCCGGCGGCGTCGATGCCGCGCTCGACACCGCCGGCAAGGGACTGCTTCCCGCCCTCATCGAGCTCCTCGGTGGCCCGGACCGGATCGTGACGCTCGCCGACCGCGATGCCGCACGATACGGCGTCGCATTCAGCCCCGGGGGAAGCGGGAATCGCGACCGCGGCCATGTCCAGGAAGCCCTGGACTCGATCGCCGCCGGCACGTGGACCGTCCGCATCGGCCGGAGCTTTCCACTAGAGGAGGCAGCGGAGGCCCACCGCCTCGTCGCCACGGGCCACACCCGCGGCAAAGTCATCCTTCTTCCCTGACTCGGCCGACCGGCCGTTCGACCACGACGACAACCACATTGGAGAATCCGAAATGCCCGCAGTCCTCGTCCACGGCGTACCCGACACCCACCGGCTTTGGGACACCGTCCGCTCCCATCTTCACCGCGAAGATATCGTCACGATCGATCTCCCCGGGTTCGGCGTACCACTGCCAGCGGGATTCACGTCGACGAAAGCGGAGTATCTCGATTGGCTCGTCAGGAAGATCGAGGAGATCGGCGAACCCGTCGACCTGGTCGGTCACGATTGGGGGTCTTTGCTGACGGGCCGTCTCGCGTCCATCCGACCAGATCTGGTGCGGACGTGGACAGGCATCAGCGGGCCCATCGATCCGGAGTATCCGTGGCACGACCTTGCGAAGATCTGGCAGACGCCGGGCGAGGGCGAGCAATGGATGGCGGACCTGGATCTCGAAGCGTTCGCAGCAAGCCTGAACGAGGCGCAGATGCCGCGCGACGCGGCAGACGAATCGGTTCGGCACCTCGACGCCACCATGCGGGCAAGCATCCTCGCCCTCTACCGCTCGGCGATCGAGGTCGGGGCGGAGTGGAAGCCCGGTCTGAGTGACGTGACCGCGCCGGCGCTGGTGATCTGGGGCCTCGACGATCCGTTCCTTCCTCACCGTTTCGCCGACGAGCTCGGTAGTGCGACTCGCGCACGTGCCGTCTACAAGCTCCGCAGCTCGCACTGGCCGATGATCGAGCGTCCGGCCGATGTCGCGCGCGAACTCGAGGCCCACTGGGCCCACGCGTAAGAGGCAGGAGCATCGTCAATGCTGAACTCAGCGAACGCGCGGATCGGCGTCGGACTGATCGGGGCCAGTGCCGATAGGGGCTGGGGTGGAATCGCTCACGTACCCGCGCTGCAGGCGCTCGACGCGTTCCAGATCCGCGCCGTCAGTACGACTCGTATGGCGAGCGCGAACGCGACCGCTCACCGACTGGGCGCCGACCTCGCCTTCGACACACATGAGGCTCTTGTCGTGCGGCCGGAAGTCGACCTGGTGGTGGTCGTGGTCAAGGTGCCGGAGCACAAGCGGATCGTGTCCGACGCGCTTGCGGCGGGCAAGATGGTCTACAGCGAATGGCCGCTCGCAAGAGACCTCTCGGAAGCGGAAGCGCTCGAGGGACTCGCTCGCGAACGACGGCTGCCGACGGTCGTCGGCCTGCAGGGCGGCCTACATCCGCCGGTCCTCTTCCTTCGCGACGTCATCGCGCGAGGCGTGATCGGCAGGCCGCTCAGCACGAGCATCCGAGCGCACGTGAGCGATGACATGTGGGTCGGCCGATATGACCCGCCTCTTGAGTACATGGCGCGCGCAGAGAGTGGGGCCACACTCTTGAGCATCATGCTCGGCCATGGGCTCGAGCCCCTCACGCGCGTGCTCGGTGCGTTCGAGAGCGTCTCCGCCGTCGTCGCCAATCAGCGCGGTGACGGCATCCGCCTCTCCGATGGTTCGTCGCTGCCGAAGGACGCGCCAGATGAGATCGTCGTCGCCGGGGTTCTCGAAGGCGGGATCGTCACTTCGCTGCACTACAGCGCCGGGCACCCTGCCGGCACGGCGACGGTATGGGAGATCCAGGGCACCGAGGGCAGTCTGCGCGTGGAGTCGGCGTCGGGCTACATCCACTTCACCGATTTCACCATCACCCTGCGCCGCGGCGGCGAGCCGGTCCAACCCCTGCCGGTCCCACCCGTATACGCGTCCCCAGACCTGCAACTCGACGCGCCCGCGGCGGGGGTCGCCCGCCTCTACGCCCAGTTCGCCGCCGACCTCCGCGACGGAACCGCCCACGCACCCGACTTCGCGGTCGCACTCGAGCGGCACAGGGTGCTCGAGGCGATCACGCGGGCCGCTGAAACCGGTCATCGGCAGCACCTGCCCCGCCCTCAGTCGAGCAGGGAGACGTCGAACTCGGTGACGACCGTGCGCACTTCGGCGAGGTAGCGCTGAGCCTGCTCCGTGAGCGGGATGGCGGCATGGCCGATCCAGCCGATCTCGATGCGCTCGTCGACGTCGAGGGGGATCGCGACGATCTCGGGGTCGAGTTCCTCGCTGATGATGCCCGTCGAGATCGTGTAGCCGCCGAGTCCGATCATGAGGTTGAAGATCGTGGCCCGGTCGGACACCCGGATCTCGCGCGCGCTCGACAGCGTGGAGAGGATCTCCTCGGCGAAGTAGAACGAGTTGTTCGTGCCCTGGTCGAAGGTGAGTCGCGGCAGGTCGGCGAGATCGTCGAGAGTCGCACGACGGCGCCGGGCGAGAGGGTTCTGCCGCGAGATGAAGATGTGCGGCTCGGCGAGGAACAGCGGCCGGAACGCGAGGCCGGAGTCTCGGAGCAGCTTGTCGATGACTCTGCGATTGAAGTCGTTCCGGTACAGGATGCCGATCTCGCTGCGGAGGGTCCGGACGTCCTCGATGATGTCCCACGTGCGCGTCTCGCGCAGCGAGAACTCGTACTCAGCGGCATCCGCGGCTTTCACCATGCGGACGAACGCGTCCACTGCGAATGAGTAGTGCTGCGCCGACACACCGAGAAGACGTCGCGACGGCGGGCGGTCCAGATAGCGCTGCTCGAGGAGCGCGACCTGCTCGACGACCTGTCTCGCGTAACCGAGGAACTCCGTACCGTCGACCGTGAGGGTGACTCCGCGGGCTGAGCGCACGAGAAGCGCGCGGCCGACCCGCGCCTCGAGGTCCTTCATCGCCGCCGACATCGTCGGCTGTGCGACGTAGAGGAGATCTGCGGCGCCGGAGATCGATCCCTCCGCGGCCACCTCGACGAAGTAGCGGAGCTGCTGCAGCGTCAGGCTGCTCGCGCCGTTGGACATAGGCAAACCCTATATCGACGCATAGTGACACGGAGTTACCCGATATCCGAGCGCCGCCCTCACGATAGTTCCATCCACTTCCGAAGGCCGCACCGGCCCTCACCTGATTGGCCACCATGGCGGACGAGTTCACGTTCAGCATCACCACCACCCCGTTCAACGAGGACTACTCGCCGTCGGAGAGCTCCCGGATCACGACGAACTTCGCCAACCTGGCGCGGGGTGAGCGCCGCCAGGAGAACCTCCGCAACACGCTGACGATGATCACGCGGCGATTCAACGACTTGGCGCACTGGGACAACCCGAGTGGAGACCGCTACGCCGTCGAACTCGAGATCGTCTCGGCGCATCTGCAGTTCACCTCGGGTGAGTCGGACCGGGAGTTTCCCCTGCTCGAGATCCTCGACACTCGGATCGTCGATCTGTGGACCGGCGTCCGTCACGCCGGCATCGTGGGCAACAACTTCTCGTCCTACGTCCGTGACTTCGACTTCAGTGTGCTGCTCCCGGCGGCGGGCGCCGGCGCGAACGGACCCACGATCCCCGATGACTTCGGCGACCTCCACGGTCGGCTGTTCCAGCACTTCCTCGACTCCGACGCCTACACGGAGCGGTTCTCGCGGCCGCCCGTCATCTGCATCAGCGTCTCGACGAGCAAGACCTACCACCGCACCTCGAACTGCCACCCGGTTCTCGGCGTCGAGTACCAGCAGGACGAGTACTCGCTGACCGACCAGTACTTCGCGAAGATGGGCCTCCAGGTCCGCTACTTCATGCCGCGCGGCAGCGTCGCGCCGCTGGCCTTCTACTTCCGCGGCGACCTGCTCAACGACTACTCGAACCTGCAGCTCATCGGCACGATCAGCACGATGGAGACGTTCCAGAAGATCTACCGTCCCGAGATCTACAACGCGAACTCCGCGGCGCCCGCCGTCTACCGGCCGAGCCTCGAGGCACGTGACTTCTCCCGTACCGAGATCGAGTACGACCGGGTTGAGCGCAGCCAGCTCGCGACCATCCAGGGGAAGTACACGGAAGAGCACTTCATCACGCCGCACAAGGACGTTCTCGCCCGGTGGTCGGCGGGTTACCCCGCCCGAGTCGCATGAGCGGTGTCCACTCGACGACCGTGCCGACGCTCCTTCCGACCGCGATCGTCGGAAGCCTTCCGAAGCCGTCGTGGCTCGCGGAGCCCGAGAAACTCTGGTCTCCCTGGAAGCTCGAGGGCGACGCGTTGCGGGAGGGCAAGCGCGACGCACTGCGCATCGCCGTCCACGAGCAGAGTCGGCGCGGCATCGACATCCTCAGTGACGGCGAGCAGAGCAGACAGCACTTCGTCACGACCTTCATCGAGCACCTCAGCGGGGTCGACTTCGAGCGGCGCGAGACCGTCCGCATCCGCAACCGCTACGACGCGAGCGTGCCGACCGTCGTCGGGTCGGTCAGTCGCGACCGGCCGGTCTTCGTCGACGACGCGAGGTTCCTCCGGGAATCCACCGATCGTCCGATCAAATGGACCCTTCCCGGTCCGATGACGATGGTCGACACGCTCTACGATGACCACTACCGCAGCCGCGAAAAGCTGGCGCTGGAGTTCGCAACGATCCTCAACGAGGAGGCGAGGGAACTCGAAGCGGCGGGAGTCGACATCATCCAGTTCGACGAGCCGTCCTTCAATGTCTTCTTCGACGAAGTGAAGGACTGGGGGGTTGCTGCTCTGGAGAAGGCGGCCGAAGGGCTCCGCGCGCAGACCGCCGTGCACATCTGCTACGGCTACGGGATCAAGGCGAACACCGATTGGAAGTCGACGCTCGGGTCGCAGTGGCGGCAGTATGAGGAGTCCTTCCCGCTTCTGCAGCGGTCGACCATCGACATCGTGTCGCTGGAGAGCCACCACTCGCACGTCCCGATGGAACTCATCGAGCTCATCCGTGGCAAGAAGGTCATGCTCGGGGCCATCGACGTGGCGAGCGAGACCGTGGAGACGCCGGAAGAAGTCGCCGATACCCTCCGCGCGGCGCTGCAGTTCGTCGACGCGGATAAACTCGTTCCCAGCACGAACTGCGGCATGGCACCGTTTCCCCGAGATGTCTCGCTGGCGAAGCTGAGCGCCCTCAGCGCGGGGGCGAAGATCGTTCGGGAGGAGGTGTCCGGTGAGTAGTTCCGATCATCCATCGGCGGCTGCCCGTGCCGTGGACGCAGCCGCGTCCCCCGAGCGGGGTCTGCCGTCGAGCCTCTCGCCCGACGATTTCAAAGCTCTGTTCCGCGGACACCCCGCGGGAGTCGCCGTCATCACGGCCGACGCGGGGACGGGGCCCGTCGCGCTGACCGCGACCTCCGTCTCGTCGGTGAGCGCCGAGCCTCCCCTGCTGATCTTCTCGATCTCGACGCTGTCGTCGGCAGCCGAGGTGCTGTCGCGTGCTGAGACGGTCGTCGTGCATCTTCTCGACGCGCACGACATCGAGGTGGCGAAACTCGGTGCCACGAGCGGCGTTGATCGCTTCGCCGACAAGACCCGGTGGTCGCGCCTCGTGACCGGCGAGCCGGTCTACTGCGACGTGCGTGCGTGGGTTCGCTGCGCGGTCGTCAACCGTATGGATGCCGGGACGTCGATGGTCATCGCCGCACACGCGCTGCAGTCGCACATCGCACGCGACGTCTCGCCCGGCACGTCGGACGACGCGCTGGTCCACCACAACCGCACGTGGCACCGCCTGGGCGAGCACTCGCGCCTCGGCGACTGAGCGTCAGAACCCGCGGGTGACGCGGGCGGCTTGACTCCGCCCTTACGTCATAGTTCTGACTGGGTATATGAAGCTCGTTCCCGTCGCGTATCTGTCGTCCTACCTCTTGTCGCTGCTCGGCAATTCGATCGCGGCGATCGCGTTGCCGCTGATCGTGCTGCAGGTCACCGGAAGCGTGCTGGGCGCAGGGGCGGTGGCCGCCGCGACCGCCGTCCCCGCGGTTCTCGCCGGGCTGCTCATGGGTCTCGTTATCGATCGGATCAACCGGCGAACGTCGTCGGTGGTGACGGATCTCGTGTCCGCTGCGTCCATGGCCGCTCTCCCACTGATCGATCTGCTCTCGGGATTGAGCCTCGGGTGGTTCATCCTGTTCGGTGTCATCGGCTCCCTCGGTGATGTCCCCGGCATGACCGCGAGGGACGCGCTGCTGCCCGCTGTCGTGCGACACGGGGGGATCGCGTCAGAGCGGCTCATGGGCATCCGAGAGGCGCTGGGGGCGATCGCCCTCGTGGTCGGTCCCGCGGCGGCAGGGACGCTCATGGTGCTGTTCGACGGCTCCACGGTGTTGTGGATCACCGCCGGAACCTCCCTGGCTGCTGCTCTGGTGACCCTGCTCATCCCGCACCGCGTCGGTGCGGTCGTGACGGCCGAAGGTGCGGCAGCGGACATGACCGGAAGTGGCTGGGGGCAGCTCCGTGAAGGGTGGCGAGTGCTGTTCCGCAGTCCTTTCCTGGTGGTGACGACGACGCTGAGCCTCGCCTCCGTGCTCGTGCTCGCCTCGCTGCAAGGGCTGATCCTGCCCGTCTACTTCACTCTCGCCGAGCAGCCCGGAATGCTCGGCTTCGTCCTCACGGCCCTGGCAGTCGGGATGCTCGTCGGCGGGACGACGTACGCCGTCGCCGGCGCACGGGGTCCGCGGCGCGCATGGTTCCTCTCGGGGCTCATCGGCAGCACGCTCGGCTTCGCGATCATCGCCGCCCTGCCCTCGCTGTGGATCGTGCTCGCGGGAGCGTTCGTCGTGGGACTGTCCAGCGGGCTGTTCGGGAGCCTGATCGGGGTGCTCATGATCGAGCGGATCCCCGAGCAGATGCGGGGACGGATCATGGGGACGCAGAACGCCATCATGACCGCCGCGCCTCCCATCGGGATCGTCGCGGCGGCGGTGCTGACGGAGTACGCCGGTGTGAACGTCGCGGCCGTCTGCCTCACCTCGGTCTGGCTGGTCGCCCTCGTTCTCGGCCTCGCCGCGCCTTCACTGCGTAACCTGGAGCCGGAATCGGGGCAGGGCGAGGGGACGGGGGTGACCCAGGGTGCATAGCGGCGAGTTGGCACGGCTTGCGGGCGTGACGGTCCGGGCCCTCCGGCATTACCACCAGGTCGGCGTCCTCGCCGAGCCCGATCGCCGCAGCAACGGCTACCGCGAGTACGACGTGCATGACCTCATCCGTGTGCTGCGGATCAGGCGCCTCGCCGCGGTCGGCATCCCCCTGGAGCGGATGCCCGGCATCCTCGACGACACCGGTGATGACGTCGCCGGCCTGCTGGACGAGCTGGATGCAGCACTGACGGCGCAGATCGACCACCTTGCGGGTCAGCGGGAGGTCATCGCTCGCCTGCGCACGAGCAATGCCGCCCCCGACCTTCCGCCTGAGCTGGCCCCGTTCCTCGCGGCGTTCGCCGCTGTTCTCTCGCCGGATCTGGCGAAGTTCGATCGCGACCAGTCGGTGCTCCTCGCGCACCTCGCCGGTGAGGACGGGATGCCGCACATCGCCCACTTCTACGAACGGCTCAGTGAACCCGGACGTGTCACCGCGGTCGCCGAGGTCTCCGAGCGGTTCGGGCGGCTCGGACCCGACAGCACGGAACGAGAGACCACCGAGGTGATCGAGAGCTTCCTGACGACCTTCGCGCCGGTCGTCGCAGAGCTTGCCGCGTCAGAGCCTCACCTCGACCTCAGCGGACCCGCCGACATCCTCGCCGCGCACACAAAGGACCTGCTGAACGACAGACAACGGCACGTGCTGGGAGAGATCGAACGCCGGCTCAGCGGAGTCGCGGCTGATCCAGCATGATCGCACCTGAACGGATAGCGGCCGCGCGCCGCGAGATCGCGACGCGCTCCTCCTCGTCGATCCGCTGCACATTGCGCACCTGCAGCACCATGCGCGGATTGGCGGCCATCGCGTGCTCGTGCCGCATCAGGAAGTCCCAGTAGAGCGTCGTGAAGGGGCACGCGTCCTCGCCGGTCCGTTTCGCGGGATCGAACGGGCAGGTGCGGCAGTACGGACTCATGCGATCGATGTACTTGCCGGATGCGACGTACGGCTTGCTCCCGAGAAAACCGCCGTCGGCGTATTGGCTCATCCCCAGTGTGTTGGGAAGCTCGACCCACTCGACGGCGTCCACGTAGACGGCGAGGTACCACTCGTGCAGTTCCCGCGGCTCGACGCCGAGCAGCAGCGCGTAGAGCCCCGTGATCATGAGGCGCTGGATGTGGTGCGCGTACCCGTTCTCGAGCGTCGTGCCGATGGCATCCTGCAGGCACGACATGGGTGTGTCGCCCGTCCAGTACCAATCGGGCAAGGGCTCGTGCGCCTCGAGCGCATTGCGGTGAATGTAGTCCGGCATCTGGGTCCAGTACACGCCGCGCACATACTCCCGCCAGCCCAGGATCTGCCGGATGAAGCCCTCGACGGACTCGAGTGGCGCGCGACCCTCGCGGTACGCCGCCTCTGCTGCCGCGACGGCCTCCCACGGATGCAGGAGCTTGAGGTTCATGGCGGCGGAGAGGTGCGCGTGCCAGAGCCATGGCTCACCCGGCCACATCGCGTCCTGCACAGCGCCGAACTGCGGCAGCCGCTCCTCGACGAAGAGCCGAAGCGACTCGAGGGCCTGGTCGCGGGTCACGGGCCACGCGAAGGTCGCGAGCGAGCCGGGATGATCGGCGAACCGTTCCTCGACGAGCTCGAGCACCTCGCGTGTGATCTCGTCCGGCGCGAACGCGGCTCTCGGCGGAACCAGACCGGGACCCTGTCGCGGGAACGGCGCCCGATTCTCGGCGTCGTAGTTCCACGAGCCGCCCTCGGGCTCGCCGTCGGGCGTGAGCAGGATGCCGTGACGCCGCCTCATCTCGCGGTAGAAGTACTCCATCCGAAGGGTCGAACGCCCGGCCGCGTGGTCGGAGAACTCCGCGACGGTGCAGAAGAAGTGACGGTCCTCGCGGATCTCCAGTGGCAGATCGGATGCCGCGGCGACGTCGCGCAGCGCCTGGAGCACCCGCCACTCACCGGGCGCCGTCATCACGAGACCGCTCGGGCGCAAGCGCCGGATGTCGGCGGCGAGTTGCGCGGAGAGGCTGCCCCGATTGCCGACGGCGTTGAGTCGCGTGTAGTGCACGGTCCGGCCTGCCGCCTCGAGATCGCGCGCGAAGTGTCGCATGGCTGTCAGGAACAGCGCCGTGCGGGGCTTGCTGCTCCACACGTGCGTCGACTCCTCGCCGACCTCTGCCATCCACACCGCGTCGCGTCGCGGGTCGAAGTCGTCGAATCCGCTCGCGTCCGGGTCGAGCTGATCGCCGAGCACGACGACCAGGCGCCGGAGCCCTGCTCCCGCCTGACCCATGTCGCCAGCATACGTGCGACGGGAGGCGAGGCGGCCGCTCGGTGGGGCCTCGTGGAGGTCCGTGCGAGACGCGTTCCTCAGCCGGCCGCGTACCAGCCGTCGGCCGCCAGTTCCGATCCGGCTCGCGGCATGTACTGGTCGAAGCACACCCGCGACACGAGTTCGCGGCGGCTCGTCACGCCCGCCTTGTCGAAGATCGACTTGAGGTGATCCTGCACCGTGTAGGGCGACACGTGCATCCACGCCGCGATCTCCTTCGTGTCGGCGCCCCGCAGGACCGCCCCGACGACCTCGCGCTCCCGCATGGTCAACGCGAAAGCCGCTGCCACGATGTCGATCACCTCCTGCGGTCGCGCCTCCTCGATCGTCACGACCACGTCGCCTGCACGATCGCCGAGACCGCCGAGCGGAGCGGCGTGCAGCACGAGCCAGACGCCGCCGGCCGTGCGGGCCCGCGTGCGCGGCATCCGCGCTGCCGTCCCCGCGGCGAATCGGCGTGCTCCGCTCACGAGGGCTTGGATATAGGTGAGAGGGTCGGCCCCGGGCGCGAGCTGCGAGAGTCGTTCCTGCGCGCCGGGGCTCGACTGCACGACGCGATCCGACGAATCGAAGATGATGACGGCCGGGCCCGGCGGACGCACCGTCTCCCGCCGACCGAGCTGAGAGAGCAGACCTGTCCGGATGCCGCGGGTCAGCGCCGGTGCGACACTCACGAGGAAGGCCAGCTCGCGGGCGTCGAACACGGCATCGTCGCTGCCGCGCAGAATCGACATCGTTCCCCACACGCCGGCGCGGTCGGCGAACACCACGCGCGCTTCATCGGCGTACCCGAAGCGGGGGAGAACCAGGTCGGCCATCCGCTCGAGACGCTCGACCTGGCCGTCGGTCGTCGCGTGGATCCCCACGGCGACACGGCCCGCCGATGCCATGGCGTCATAGTGCGTGGGGTCGGGCTCGCCGCCGTACTCGATGCGCGCCCAGTCGACGTCCGCCTCGTTCCTGCCGTACAGGTCGCCGAGCTTGTGCGTGCCGGAGATCATCGAGGTCGCCGGATCGGTGCTCGAGAAGCAGCCCGCGACGAACGGCACGACGGGCAGGAGGGCATTCGCCGACTCCTCCATGAAGTCCATGAGGGGGAGGCCCGCCCGCGAGATCACGTCGATGTCGCTGCGCGCGCGCCCGACAGCCAGATCGGTGGCCATGGCAACAGTGTGCTCCCGTCGGCGGCGTCGCCGCTATCCCAGGATTCTGGGGGGACGAAACTCCCCCGGTCTCTGGGATGGATGCCGCCGGCCGCCTCGGCCAGAGTCGATCCGTCGAACCTCTGAGAGAACGGTCTTCACCATGCTTGCATCCACCGATATCGCCCGCGACGATCGCGCCACCACGCTGCGGGAAGCTCTCGGCTCCCGCGTCGTGCTCGCCGGCGATCCCGGCTACGACGCCGCGCGTCTGCCGTGGAATGTCGCCGTCGACCAGCGCCCGTTCGCGGTCGTCACCCCCGAGTCTGCGGAGGAGGTCGTCGCCGCCGTCCGAGCCGCGACGGCTGCGGGTCTGCGCATCGCCCCCCAGTCCACCGGGCACGCCGCTGCGGCGCTCGCCGAGACCGACCTCTCCGGTGTCGTCCTCATCCGCCTCGCGGGCTTGCGCGGCGTCACCGTGCACGCCGAGAGCCGCACCGCGATCGTGCTGGGCGGATCGCACTGGAACGATGTCCTCGCGGCCGCTGCTCCGCACGGGTTGACCGCCCTCCACGGAAGCGCGGGCGACGTGTCGGTCGCCGGGTACTCACTGAGCGGGGGTGTCTCGTTCTACGCTCGCGCGCATGGGCTGGGCGTCAACGCGGTCCGGGCAGTGCAGATCGTGACGGCCGATGGCTCGCTGATCCGCGCCAGCGCGGAGGAGAACGCAGAGCTGTTCTGGGCGGTTCGCGGCGGATCGGGTGCGTTCGGCATCGTGGTCTCTCTCGAGATCGAGCTGCTTCCCTACGCCGACGTGTTCGCCGGGATGCTGCTGTGGGATGCCGCGCACGCATCGGAGGTCGCTCACGCGTGGGCGGACTGGACGGCGTCTGTGCCGGAATCGGTCACTTCGACATTGCGCGTCCTGCATCTCCCGCCCTTACCCGAACTGCCCCCGTTCCTGTCCGGACGGTCGGTGGTCGTGATCGATGGAGCCATCCTCGAGAGGGATACCCACGCGGTAGAACTGCTCGTTCCGTTGCGTGAGCTGGCGCCGGAGGTGGACACGTTCGCCCGTATCCCCGCCGCCGCCCTCGTTCAGGTGCACATGGACCCGCCCCAGCCGACCCCCGCGGTGACCCGCCATCGGATGCTCGGATCGTTGCCCGCCGAAGCCGTCGCGGCCTTCGTGGCGGCATCGGAAGATCCTCGGCTCTTCATCGCAGAGCTGAGGCACGTCGGCGGTGCCGCGTCGCGACCGGTTCAGGGTGGGGGTGCTGTGTCGGCTGTCGCCGGTGACTACATCGTGCACGCGATCGCCGTGGCGCCCGTTGCCGAGGCTGTTCCGCCGGCGACGGCAGCGGTGACAGCCTGTGTCGAGGCGTTCGGGCCGTGGACCGGCGACGCGCTCGCACTCACATTCCTCGACGGGGGCATGGAGCGCGGGCCGGGGTTCGGGGCGTCGCTCGATCGGCTGCGTGCCCTGAAGGAGCAGTGGGACCCGCAGAACGTCTTCGCGGCGGCGAACCCCGTCTGACCGCCGGGATCCTCAGGCGGGGTTCTTCGCGAGCAGCTTGCGGGCGACCATCATGGCGCCGCCGATGACCGCGGGGATGCCCCCGCCGGGGTGCACTGACGCGCCGACCCGCCAGAGCCAGGGTGTCGTCGGGTCATGGTGGGCCGGCCGGTGAAGCGGTCCGCTCATCCACAGGGGTCGCGCCGTGCCGTAGAGGGCTCCGTGCGGTTCGCCGAACGACCCGTAGTACCGCGGGTCGAGCACGACGGTGCCGACCATGGCGTCGGTGAACGGAGCATCCATCCCCATGACGGTCGAGGCGCGCTCGATCTCGCGTCGCACGAACGGGTGATCGAGCGCGTACTCCTGCCCATCGGCGGGAGCGGTCAGCAGGATGCCGAGAGTGCTGCGGTCGTTCGGGTAGATCTCGCCCGCACGGTAGTGGTTGACGAACGTCATCGTGTCGGCGGGCTCGTCGCCCGCGGCGAGGCTCCGATGAAGGGCTGCGGGCTTTGTCGGGAGGATGACGCTGTGGGCGGCGATGTCGTCCGGCAGGGCGTCCCGGAGCACCCCGTAGACGGCGATGGCGGAGCACGAGAGGGCGCGGGCGGAGCGCCGTCGGCCCGTGTGCCTCAGGAGCGAGGTGAGCCGGTCGGCATCCACGGCACTCACGACGATATCGGCGGGGTGCACACCGTGAGTCGTGGTGACGCGTCCGCGTTCGAGCCGGGTCACGGTCTCGCCGGTCCGCACCTCGACGCCCGCGGCATCCGCGAGCCGTTGCAGCGCGAGCGTCACCTCGTACACGCCCCCTCGAGGCACCCATGCACCGGTCTCCGCCATGATGGCCGGCATGCTCGCGTACAGAGCGGGAGTGCGCGCCGGCGACACCCCGGCATTGAGGGTGTGGATCGCGATGATCTCGCGGAGACCCTCCGGCAGCCACGTGAGACTGTCGAGGTACGCGCGGGTGCTGAGACGCGGGCCGTAGACGGCGAGCAGTCGTCGCAGAGCCGGAAGCGACGCGCGGTCGAGCGGGTCGGCGACGAGCAATGCCGTGACGTCGTCGGCGAGCGGCGCGTGCAGATCGTTGAAGCGCTTCCACGCCGGATACCACGGGTGGTCGGGCGCGACGGGGAGTGACGTCTCCTCTCCCCGGTAGTAGTAGCGTCCGACCTCGGGCAGGCGCACGAGGTCGAGCTCCGCGGCGCTCGCGATCGACCGGGGTCCGTTGTCCAGCTGCCGCAGCAGGTTCTCCCAGACCCCAGGGAACGTCACGATCGACGGTCCTGTGTCGATGCGCTCGCCGTCGACGTCGAGACGCCTGCTCTTGCCCCCGACGGTCGGGCTCGACTCGAGCAGCGTGACGCGATGCCCCGCGTGGGCGAGGAGAGCAGACGCCGTGAGACCGCCGAGACCCGCCCCGACGACGACGATCCGGCTCACGGGTAGATCCCGAGGAACATCGCGGCGAGGAGGAGTCCGCTCGCGACCGAGCCTGCGATGTAGGGGAACGCGACCGACAGGGGGTAGAGGCGGCGTCCCGTCGCCGGCGTCGGTCGAGCGAGCAGCCACACGACGAGGATGCCCGCGATCGCGAGGTTCACGGCGGCGACGGGGATGCTGACGACGGCGAAGAGCACGGTGGCGGCGAGCCACCACGCTCCGCTCCAGATCGCGGTCCTGCGCGGTCCGAGCAGGACCGCCGTCGTCGCGATTCCCGCTTCGCGATCCTCCTCGATGTCCTGCACGGCATCGAAGGCGTGCTTGGCCACGCTCCAGGTGAGCAAGCCCACGACGGCCGGCCACACGGGCGGAGCGCCGAGCGCGACGGGCACGATCAACAGGGGCAGGCCGTAGGCCGCGTTGCTCAGGGAGTCGAGAAAGGGGCGCGTCTTGAAGCGAAGCGGCGGTGCCGAGTAGAAGACGAAGACGGCCGTGTAGAGCACGATCAGCACGACCGCGAGCGGCGGCAGCGCGATGACGAAGTAGACGAGGAAAGGCAGGTTCGTCAGCGCGACCGCCCACAGGATCAGCCGCACTTCCTGCGGCCGGATGCGCGCGCCCTCGATCGAGCCCTTCCGAGGATTCAGGGCGTCGGTGTCCTGATCGTAGATGTCGTTGACGCCGTAGATCAGGAGGTTGAAGGGAAGCGTGAGCCACAGGATGATCGGGATGGCCCGGACATCGAGCAGCTCGCCCGTCAGCCACATCCCGAGCACTCCCGTGCCGATCGTGTTGATCCACAGGACGGGGCGCGAGATGTGGATCAGGCGTGCGAGAGCCGTCCACACGTCCGCAGCTCGAGTCCGGGGCGCGGCCCCGGCGCGATCAGCGATGGCAGTCCCGATCGGATGGGCGGGACGCCGGCGGGAGGTGATCGTCGATGGCCGTGCTCCTCGAGCCACTCTGCGGCGCGGGGGTGCGCGCGTGACGCGATTCTAACCCTGCGGATACAGTCGTGGATCCTGCGGGTCTGCGTCGACGTTCGATGGCAGGGTGAGTTCGTGGCATCCGCACCGACCTCCACGATCGCCGGCCGCGGCACCGGCGCCGTCATCGTCGCGCAGCTGCTTCTGCGCAGCGCGTCGGCGGCGGGTGCGCTCGCGCTCGGTGCGTACTTCGTCGACCTCGCGCGTGACGGCGCTCCCGTCGGCGCGCTCCTGCTGGGAGTCCTGTCGGGTCTGAGCTTCCTTGCCGAGCTGGTTCTGGCGCCCCTCGCGGGCTCGGCGAGCGACCGCCGCGGGCGTCGCGTGTTCCTCATCGCCGCTCCGCTGCTCGCGGCGGCGGGCATCCTGATCACGCCGGGGGCATCGCTCATCGCTGCGGCGCCGTCGATCGTGCTCGTTGTCGTCATCGTCGGAACGGCGCGACTCCTCGACGGAGCCGGCGCGGCGATCTCGGCACCCGCGACGCTCGGCCTGCTGGCCGATGCGAGCGACGACGACCGGATGCGGCGCGGACGCGTCACGAGCCTCTACGAGCTGTCGTCGTCGGGAGGCATCGCCCTCGGAGCCGTCGCCGGTCCACTGCTCTACGGAGGCCTCGGCCTCTGGTCGTTCGTCGCGCTCGCGGGCGTCTACGTCATCGCGTCCGTGCTTGTGCTCCTGTTCGTGCGGCCCGCGGTGGGTGCGCAGACGGTGCAGAGACGGACGACCGTCGGCGAGCGCATCCGGGTGCTCGCGCAGCCGCGCCTGATCGCCTTCCTCCCCGCGTGGATCGCCGTGAACGCGATCCTCGGGACATGGGTCACGTCGCAGATCACGTTCGTCCTCGCAGGGGAGCAGCGCGCACCCGGTCAGCTGTTTCCCGGAGCGTTCGCCGATAACGAGGCCGGTCTGTCGGCTGTGCTCGGCATCTACGTTCTCGTCTTCAGCCTCTGCATCGTCGCGTGGCGTTCTTCATCGGAAAGCTGCCGACGGTCCCGACCTTGTTCGTCACGGTCTTCGGCGCGGTCGTCGCGTCGGTCGGTCTGCTGCTCGCCAACCGCGGAGTCTCGCTGTGGGTGGCGCTGCCGCTGGTTCTGATCGGCGTGTTCCTCGAAGCGGGCTTCACCCCGGCGGCTCTCACCCACTTGAGCGACATCTCCTCGGAGTTCCGCGAGAATCGCGGCCTCATCATGGGCGTCTACTCAGTGGTCGTGGGTGCCGGTTACCTGCTGGGCAACGTCCTCGGCGGTGTCTTCGCCGAGTGGAACCTCTTCGAAGGGCTCGCGGTGCTGACGATCCTCCTCGCGGCGGTGGCGTTGATCTCGATCGCAATCATGTACGTCATCGAGAGACGGATGCCGGTGCGCCCGGGCGCTGGCTGACGACCCAATCCTCGGCAGTCCCGTTCTTCCACAGCCCTCGACGCCGATGGGTGCGCGCATCTCTCATCTGGCAGGGTGGAGGTGGGCGACCGCACACGGCCGTGGCCCTGATGGAGGAGGAGTCGCCCATGGAGATCGCTGGAGCCGTCGGCATCCTGATCATCGTCGGTATCGCGGTCGTTGCCGCGGTCGTCGTCGGATTGATCGTCCTGCTGTTCGCACGGAGCTGGATCAAGGTCGCACGTGCTGACGAAGCGCTCGTGATCTCTGGCCGCAAGCAGAAGGTGCAGAGCACGGTGCTCGACTCCGACGGGTCGAGCCGATCCGAGATGTCCGAGTCGCCGGTCACGGTGATCGTGAACGGAAAGTCGCTCGTCAACCCGATCACGCAGCGTCACGAGATCATCTCGCTGCGGTCGCGGCAGGTGTCGCTCAACGCCGAGGCGCAGTCGCTCGACAACGTGACTCTGAACGTCGACGGCGTTGCGATTGTGAAGATCGGCTCCGATCCGCTCTTCGTCCGGCGCGCCGCGGAGCGCTTCGCGTCGCAGGACAAGGCGATCGAGCAGTTCACGACCGAGCAGCTCGAGGGCGCTCTGCGCGGCATCGTCGCGACCCTGTCGGTCGTCGAGCTCATGCGCGAGCGCAAGAAGTTCTCCGACCAGATCGCCGCCGACGTCTCGCAGGAGCTCGCCGAGCAGGGCCTCATCCTCGACTCGTTCCAGATCAAGGGCATCACGGATGCCGTCGGCTACATCCGGTCGCTCGGCGCACCCGAGATCCAGGCCAAGCGCCAGGCGGCCGAGATCGCGCAGACGAACGCCGACCGCGCCATCAACCAGAAGAACATCGCCAACCAAGAGGCGAACCTCGTTGAGCAGACCGCCCTCGACACCAACACAGCCAACGCCGATGCCGGTGTCGGTCGCGCACGTGCAGAGGCCGAGCAGGCGGAGCACCTCGCGCGGGCGAAGGCCGAGCAGGCGGTTCTGCAGCAGCAGGCCGAGAACAAGCAGGCGCAGCTGGATGCCGACATCAAGCGTGTCGCCGACGCCGCGCGGTACGAGGCTGAGACGCGCGCCCAGGCGGAGCTCTACACGCGTGAGCGGTCGGCAGAGGCCGCGGCCATCGAGCAGGTCAAGCAGGCCGAGGCGCGTACGCGCATCGCCGAGCAGCAGGCCGAGGCCGACAAGGCTCGCGCGGCCGGTGAAGCTGCGGCCGCCGAGGCCAAGGCTGCCGGTGAGGCCGCGGCTCTGCGTTCGCTCGCAGACGCAGAGGCATCCGCTCGACGCCTCCGTGCGCAAGCGGAGGCCGACGCGATTCGCGCCGAAGGTGAGGCCCGGGCGAGCGCGCTCGAGGCAGAAGCCGAGGCGATCGCGTCGAACCAGGAGGCGTTCCTCTCGCAGCGCGTCCTCGACGTCCTGCCGTCGATCATGGCCGAGTTCGCCAAGGGCTACGCGACGATCGGCAACGTGTCGATCATCGGCGGCGGCGGCTCCGACGACGGCGCCAGCAGTGTCGTGGGCGGCGACAGCGCCAAGGCGCTCCGCTCGGTCTTCGACAGCGTCGAGTCGGCCACGGGACTCGACCTGGCCGCGATCATCCAGGGTCAGGCTGTCGGCCGCGGAATCGGTGCGGGAATCGCCGACGCCGCACCCGCGAAGGAGCGCAAGGCGCCCGCACCAAAGGCCCCGAAGACTCCGCCGAGCCCGGCCGAGTCGAGCTGATCGCGTCCTGGCGCTCGCCCGTGCAGCGCGGTGGGTAGGGTCGGACCATGACGTTATCGGAGGCCCCGTCCACTTCCTCGCAAGCGGGGGCCACGGCGTGAGCGCGCTCACGTTCACGCCCGTCCTGGGTCACCTCGACTTGTTGGCAGCGCCGGTCGTCTCCGCGCTGGCAACCATTCCCCCCGAGAGCGCGGCGCAGATCGAAGTGGCGCCCGTCGATCCGGCGCTCGCTGACACCGCCGCGTTCTGCGCGGAGTACGACCAGCCGCTGGATGCCTCGGCGAACTGTCTTGTCGTCGCGGGAACGCGCGGCGAGGTCACGACCTTCGCGGCGTGTGTCGTGCTGGCGACGACGCGCGCCGATGTCAACGGCTCGGTCCGCCGACTGCTCGGCGCGAAGAAGGCGAGCTTTGCACCGATGAACGACGCGGTGGCCCTCTCGGGCATGGAGTTCGGCGGGATCACACCCCTCGGACTCCCCGAAGAGTGGCGTCTGCTCATTGACGCGCGGGTCGCGGTCCTGCCGAGGATCATCATCGGGGCGGGGATCCGCGGCGCGAAGCTCTTTCTGCCAGGTCGCGTACTCGCCGAACTTCCCCACGCCGAGGTCATCGAGGGACTCGCCACACCCCTCTGACGCGCAGTCCTATGGATAACCGACGGCTCGTAACGTTGAGTGTCGGAGGTTCGTTCTACTCTCGAGTCATGTACGACGATCCCACCGTCCTGGACTGGCCTGTTCCCGGCCCGCTCGAGGTCGTGCAGGATCTCGACGGCATGATGGCGCAGTTCGCGGCAGAGCGCTTGCTGCGGGTCGATGAGCTTCGCCGGTCGCATCTTGCGGGGGCGGATTTCGCCGGGCGGATGCTGACCGAGGTGGTCATGCGCGGCGTGCGGCTGGAGTTGGCGACCGCGTTGCGGATCACCGAGTACGCGGCTGCGAACCTGATCGCCCTGGCGGACGCCGTCGTGAACAGGTACCCAGACGTGCTGCGGGCACTGGGAGCAGGGCGCATCACGGAGCGGCATGCCGAGATCCTGGTCGCCGGGGTGGATGAGCTCGAACCCCACCTGCAAGACGAAGTGGCCCCCGAGGCGCTGGCCCTGGCCGAGGCAGAGCCGGTGGGGGCTTTCCGGCGGCAGCTTCGCACGATCATCGACACCGCCCGAGTCGTGACCCTGGCGGCCCGGAACGAGGCGGCGTTGGCGCGCCGGCGAGTGTGGGTGGAAGACGACGCAGACGGAATGTCCTGGACGCACGTGTACGGCCCCACAGTCGAGGCCCGTGCCATCCACGCACGGGTGACGGCGATCGCGAAGACGGTCCTGACGGCCGAGGCGGAGACGCGCACGCTCGATCAGGTGCGGGCCGATGTGCTGGCAGACCTCTTGATCGATGGGGTGGCACCGTCGCACCCGGATCAAGCGCGGGGGATACGGGCATCGGTGGTAGTGACGGTTCCCGCACTGGCGCTGCTGCACGCGGATGACGCAGGTGTGGCGGGGTCGGGGTGTGATCCGGCAGTGGTCGAAGGGGTGGGGCCGATCCCGATCGCCCGGGCACGAGAGCTGTGTGGCGGCGAGATCTCCTGGATGCGTGTGCTGACTCACCCCGAGACGGGGATGGTGCTGTCGGTGGGTCGTGACCGGTACACACCGCCGGCATCACTGCGGCGGTTGGTGAAGTGGAGAGCGGATCGGTGCATGGCGCCGGGATGTGGGGTGCCCGCGTCGCGGTGTGAGATCGATCACACGGTCGCGTGGGAGCACGGCGGGGCGACGTCGCTGCAGAATCTGGCCCCGTTGTGCAAGGGACACCACCGGGTAAAACACCACGGCGGATGGCAGCTGACCCAGGTTCCCGACAGCGGCGGAGCGGTGGAGTGGATCTCACCAGCGGGGCGACGATACGTCGTCGAGCCGAAACGCCGTGTCCCCGTGTTCCGCGTCACCGGTCCTGGTCCTGACACCGGTCCCGGTGCTGGTGCCGATCCTGACACCGGCGCGAATCGCACAGCGCCCTTCTGAGGCACCGGCCCCTCCGCGGCGCGGACCCAGTCGGCGCGCATGAGAGCGAGATCGACTACCCCTAGGGGTATCCGAAGCGTGCGAGGATGGCGGTACCCGATAGGAGGACGCCGCGATGGTCGATTCAGTGCAGGTGGAAGACGCTGTCGAGCGCGAAGCCGAACTCGCGGCGCAGCAGCGGAAGATCGTGAACAGGTTGCGTCGCGCTCAGGGGCAGCTCGCGGCTGTCGTGAAGGCCGTCGACTCCGGCGCCGACTGCCGTGACGTCGTGATCCAGCTCGCCGCGGTCTCCAAGGCCCTCGACCGTGCCGGCTACGCGATCGTCGCGACGGCGATGCGCAACTGCATCGTCGATCCCGAGAGCGAGTCGCTCACACAAGACGAACTCGAGAAGCTCTTCCTCACGCTCGCCTGACGCTCAACGCTCGCCTGCCCTCCGCTCACTGGCCGAAGAGACGCGCGAAGAATCCTGTCGAGGGTTCGTTCACGTGGCCCTTGCAACGCTGAGACGACGGAACGCCACGCATCACCTGGTCGACGTGCTGCCCGCAGCCTTTCCAGGTCGCCTTGCCGCACTTCTTGCATGTCGCTGCGTAACACATGTGGTGTCCTTCTTGTCGCTCGCGTCAGGCGAGCATCATGAAGAGCTTCTCGATCTCTTCGGGGGTCGGGTCGGTGTCGGTTCGAGAGTCCTCGGGGGTGGCGAGGCATTCCTTCATCGCTGTGGAGACGATCGTGAAACCCGCCCGATGGAGTGCGCTCGTCACCGCCGCCAGCTGCGTGACGACGTCGCGGCACGAATCGTTCGCATCGACGGCGGCGATGACGGCATCCAGCTGGCCGCGGGCCCGGCGTAGGCGGTGCGAGATCCGCTTCTGCGCGTCACGGTCGTGAGGCGTCGACGGCGGCGCGGCGCTTTCGAGTGTTCGGGACATGCGTCTATCGGACGATCTCGAGGCCCGTGGCCTGCGCTGCGTCGTCGACGCCACCGGCATCCTGCACAGCAAGCCCGATCTGCTCCATCGCGGCGACCGCTTGTGCCGATCGATTGCCGGACTGGCAGTACACGACGTACTCGCCGTCGGGGTCGAGGTCGTCGATCGCGGAGCCGAACTCGGCCGATTGGAGATCGATGTTGAGCGCCCCGTTGAGGTGTCCGCCCGCGTACTCGGAGGGTGTGCGCACGTCGATCACGACGGTCTCGTCATCGAGCTCGATCGAGGCCGGCGCCGCGCACCCGCTCACCGCCACGGACAGGGCGATGGCCGCTCCCAGCGCGACGAGCCCGCGAAGACTACGCCGCAGCACGGGGGTGCCCCTGGCAGCGCTGCTGAGCCGGTACCCCGTACAAGGCCTCTTCGACGTGCTGGCCGCAGCCCTCCCACGTCGCCTTGCCGCACTGGTCACAGGTCACTCGTGCACACATTCTTCTTGCCTTCCTTTCGACTGGGGATCGCGGGGTCAGGCGACGTCCGCGCTGGCCTTCGACTCGGCGCCCACCCAGCCCGCATAGCTGCCTGCGAGTTCGACGACGGGGATGCCGGCGCGACGGAGCGCCTGGCTCACGACGATGTTGCGGGCACCGCTCTGGCAGTAGGTGACGATCGTGCGATCCGTGGGGAGGCGATCCGTCTCCCACAGGATGCGTCCCGCGCCGATCCGCGTCGCTCCCGGCAGATGGCCGGCGGCGTACTCGCTCGCTTCACGGACGTCGACCACGAACACGTCGTCGAGCTCGCTCAGGGCGTGAGGCGTCACAGTCGCGGACGGAAGGGTAGGAAGTGAATCCAAGTCGGTGAGATACCCCGCATACGCGTCGATACCGACTCGGAGCAGATGTGCGCGGATCCTTTCCGCCTGTTTCCCGTCGCGCGCCAGAAGGATGAGCGGGCGCCTCTCGCGTTCGGGGTCGAGCGCCCAGGCGCCCCACGTCGCCGTCTTCCCGACCGCGGGAATCGCCAAGGCTCCGGGGAGAGTTCCCGCCCGCACGGCGTCGGGCTCGCGGGTGTCGACGAAGACCGCCTCGTCGGCGCTGATCAGTGCGAGCGTCTCGGCGGGCCCGAGGTCGCGGAGCGGGGAGAGGGGCCCGAGAACCGCGGGACCGTCACGGTTCTCGCGCTTCATGCGCGCGAAGTACGCGTGGGCGTCGGGCTGACCGTCCAGGAGCTCGGCGACGAACCCCTCACGGTCATCGGCCGCGAGATAGGGGCCCCACCACGCGTGCAGGCGCTCGTATCCCACCGTCGTCGATGCGATGGCACCGAGAGCCTTGCCGCACGCGCTCCCGGCTCCGTGCGCGGGGTGGATCTGCACGTGGTCCGGGAGCTCGAGGAGCACGCGCCGGAGGCTGTCGAACAGATCCTGCGCGCCCTGGAACCGCGTGTCCTTCCCCCCGGCCGCTTCGTCCAGCAGGTCGGGGCGACCCACGTCGCCCACGAAGACGAAGTCTCCCGACAGCATGTAGCCGGGCTCGTCGGCGAAAGCCCCATCGGTCACGAGGAACGCGAGATGCTCCGGCGTGTGACCGGGCGTGTGACGAGCCTGAACGCGGATGTTGCCGACCGTGAGGACATCACCGTCGTGCAGCAGGTTCGCGGCGAAGCCGTACTGCCAGTCGATCCCACCTTCTCCCGAGACATGGATGGCGGCGCCGGTCGCGCCCGCCAGCTCCCGCGTTCCCGATAGGTAGTCGGCGTGGATGTGCGTCTCGGTCACCGCGACGATGCGCATGCCGTGCGTGGCGACGGCATCGAGGTACACCTGCACGTCGCGACGCGGATCGACCACGATGGCCTCGCCGGTGGCCTGGCATCCGATCACGTAGCTCGCCTGGGCCAGATCATCGTCGTAGAAGCGCTCCAACAGCATGTCGTCCTCTTTCGCGAAAGTGATGCCATCAGAATACCCCGGGGGGTATAAATGTCAAGTGAGCGGATGCCACTGAGGATGCTGTCAAGCCCGTGACGGCAGGGTTCCCGCTCGGCGACGATGACGTAAAGACCGGAGGGAGAGCACGTGTCGAAGGATCTGTCGAAGGGTGACCGCGTCAGCTGGAACACGCCGCAGGGACGCACACGAGGAGCGATCGTCGAGAAGAAGACCGCCGACTTCGAGTTCGACGGCCAGAAGTTCACGGCGTCGACGGACGAACCGGCCTACGTCGTCGAGTCGGAGAAGACGGGTGCGCGCGCGGCGCACAAGGGGAGCGCGCTGCGCAAGCTGGCATCCTGAGCGCGCACGACCGCGGGGCGTCAGTCGCCCGTCGCGACCGGGCGATCCGGATGGTTCGACCACTGACTCCACGAGCCCGGGAACAGCGCGGCGTCGAAGCCCGCGATCGTGAGGGCGGCGATCTGGTGTGCCGCGGTGACACCCGATCCGCAGTAGACGGCCGTCGGCGCATCTGCCCGCACACCGAGCGCCTCGAACTGCGCCCGAAGCTCGGCGGCGGGCTTGAACCCCGTGCCCGCCACGACGTTCTGGGTGGTGGGCCGGTTCACAGCGCCGGGGATGTGGCCCGCTCGCGGATCGATCGGCTCCACCTCACCGCGGTAGCGTTCGCCTGCCCGCGCGTCGATCAGCACTCCGGATTCCGCGACGGCGGCCACCTCGTCGAGCTCCACGGTGGGCAGTGCGCCGGACGCGAGCACGACGTCGCCCGGCATAGGTTCGACGAAGCCCTCCTCGATGGGAAGCCCCGCGGCACGCCAGGCGCTCAGACCTCCGTCGAGGATGCGGACGTCTGTGAGACCTGCTGCCCGTAGCAACCACCACGCGCGCGCCGCCGACATGCCGTTCAGGTCGTCCGCGACGACGACGGCGTCGCCCCCGCGGATCCCCCACCGTCGCGCCGCGGCCTGAAGATCCTCGGTCGAGGGGAGCGGATGCCTTCCCTCCGTCGCAGGCGCACCGTGGGCGGCGAGCTCGTGGTCGAGGTCGACGTACACGGCGCCGGGGATATGCCCTGCCGCGTGGTCCTCACGTCCGTCGGGTCGATCCAGGCGCCACCTCACGTCGAGGACGACGGGCGGGGTTGCGCTTCTCAACGCCGTCGCGAGTGCGGCAGGCGCGATGAGGACCTCGTCGGTACGGTCTCGGGTATCGCTCATGCGTCCTCCTCGGAACGGATGCGGGGGATCTCGTCCATCATCGCTGAGCCGCGGCAGAGCCCGTCGACGTCGTCGGTGGGTCGTGTTAGCTTCGCCCTGACCGGGACGTTCGACCCGCGGAAGCGAGGCCCAGATGGATGAGATGACGCCACAGGTCGCGGCGGGCAAGGTGCTCTGGCATTTCACGATGTCACTCGACGGTTTCGTCGCCGGCCCCGGCCATTCGATGGACTGGATGCGCGGCATCCGGGAAGGCGAGCGCGACGTCATCGCCGACTACGTCGAGACGACGGGAGCGATCCTGGGCGGCCGAGACGGATGGGATGCCTTTCCCGATACGAGCATGACGTACGGGGGACGATGGAACGGTCCGACGTTCGTCCTCACGCACCACCCCGATGACGCCGAGCCGGCCCCGGGCGTCACGTTCCTCGACTGCGACGTCGCCGAGGCCGTGCGGATCGCCCTCGATGCGGCCGGCGGGAAGAACGTCGAGGTGCTGTCTCCCACGATCGGAGCACAGCTGCTCGAGCGCGGTCTCCTCGACGAGTTCGACATCCACGTCGCGCCCGTTCTGCTCGGCGACGGCATCCGCCTCTACGACGTGCCCGGCGGAGCCCCCGTGCCGCTGACCCTCGTCAACGGCGACGCCGGACGAGTCGAAGTGGGTCTGAGGTATCGGCCGTCCGACTGGTGAGCGACGGCGACCTGTCCTCCCGCGTCGAGAGCGTCCGTCGTAGGGGTGAATCCCCGAGAACAGGAGGCGCCCATGCGCTACATGATCACCATCTCAACCGATGAAGACGCCCGGAGGCAGTGGGATGCCGACCCGTCCGTCTTCCATGATGCGCATCGCGGCGTCCTGGAAGACCTCCAGGCGTCCGGCGAGCTCGTCGACTCCAACGAACTGGACCAGAACGACGCGACCGTCATCGGAACCTATCGCGGCACGCCGATCGTGACACGCGGGCCGTTCACGGAAGGCACGGAGATCATCGGCGGGTACTACATCGTCGATGTCGCCGACCGCGAGCGTGCGGTCGAGATCGCGGGACGCCTCGCCGAAGCCCGCTTCTCGCCCATCGAGATCCGTCGGATGATGCACTGAGCCGGAAACATCGACGGATGCTGTCCTCCCGCGTCGGACTCATCCGTCGTCCTGACGAGAACCGTTCCACAGAGGAGAACCATGCAGTATCTGCTTTTCATCGTCAGTGACCCGGCCGCGCCCGAGTACGTGCCCGAGGAGGACAACATCGAGGAGTGGGCCGCCGAGGTCGAAAGCCGCAGCGTCTCTTGGGTCGGCAACCGGCTGAGGCCTCCGACCGACGCGACGACCGTCACCGTGCGCGACGGCCGCACCATCCTCACCGATGGACCGTTCACCGAGACGAAGGAGTGGATCGCCGGGTTCGATCTGCTCGACGTCGCCGACCTCGACGAGGCGATCGAGCTCGCGTCGAAGCATCCGATGGCTCGGTTCGGCCGCATCGAAGTGCGTCCCGTCTGGCCGTTCGAATGATCCGATGACCGCTTCGCCGACGACCGACGAGGTGAGCGACGCGCTCGCCTCGACGGTCGCGGGCGAGCGGCTGAGGATCGTCGCAACGCTCATCCGCCGGACGGGCGACTGGGACCTCGCGGAGGATGCCCTCCAGGACGCGGTGACCCGCGCCCTGACGGCGTGGCCGCGCCTCGGCATCCCCGGCAACCCCGGGGCGTGGCTCACGACGGCGGCACGCAATGCCGCGGTCGACGCTCTGCGGCGTACGGCGGCCGAGCGCACAGCGGCGGGCAAGGCGGCTGTCGAGGCGATCGTGGATCTGGAGGAAGAGCGGGCGAGGTCGATGGGCTCGACCACGGATGAGACGCGCGACGAGCCTGCCGGCGGCGTGCTCGACGACGACCGTCTCCGGCTCATCTACACGTGTTGCCACCCCGCTCTCTCCCTTGAGGCGCGGGTGGCGCTGACGCTTCGTACCGTCGTCGGGCTCGAAGTGGGCGAGATCGCCCGCGCGTTCTTCGTGGCCGAGCCCGCGATGCAGAAGAGACTCGTTCGGGCCCGGGCTCGGATCCGTGAGGCGGGGATCCCCTACCGCGTGCCCGGTCCCGAACGACTCCCCGAACGCACCGAGGGGGTGCTGACGGTGCTGTATCTCCTCTTCACGGAGGGATACTCCGGGGGCACGGACTTCGTGCGCGTGTCGCTCGCCGACGAGGCGATACGACTGACGGACCTCGTCGCGTCGCTCCTGTCGGACTCGCCGCTCTTGCCCGAAGTGCTGGGGCTCCTCGCGCTCATGCAGTTCCAGCACTCACGCCGCGCGGCGCGCCTCGATGCCGACGGCGATCTCGTGCTCATGGAGGATCAGGACCGGCGACTCTGGGATGCCGCGCTCATCGGAGCCGGCGTCGCGACCCTCACGGCATCGGAGTCGGCGCGGAGACGCTTCGACGGGGTTGCCGGCCCGTATCGCCTGCAGGCTGAGATCGCGAAGCACCACGCGACGGCCCCGTCGGCGGAGTCCACCGACTTCGAAAGGATCTCGGAGCTCTACGCGAGACTCGCGCGCGTATCGCCGTCGCCCGTGATCGAGCTCAACCGCGCGGTCGCAGTGGCGGGCGCCAGGGGGCCCGAGGCCGGGCTCGTCGTTCTCGACGCCATCGACGACGCCCGGCTCGCCGGATACCACCTGTTCCACGCGACGCGAGCCGACCTCCTTCGTCGCGCCGGCCACGAGTCCGAGGCGCTCACGCACTATGCGCGCGCACTCGAACTCGCCCCGTCGGATCCCGAACGCCGGTTCCTGACGCGTCGGATCGCCACGCTGCGTCCGCCTACGTCCGAGGCGGATTGAGGGAGAGCCGCTCACGGCGGCCCGGTGACGGGGGCCGGTCGCCCTGAAGCCGACGACCGCGCGTGCGTCGAACGGGGTCGGCGGCCCGGTACCACTGAGCGCAGAACACGATGATGACGGCCGCTTCGACCCACGCGCCCGCGTAGTACATGAGCTGCGCACCGGCTCGGACGTCCGAGCCGGCGAACTCGCCCGGTGGGTTCGCGTACAGCATCTTGGCCAGCACGCCGTGGGCCGCGACGGAGACCACGAGCACGCACGCGAGAAGGGCGCGCGGCGTCGGGTGCGGCCGTGGGTCCAGTCCGATGAGTGCCGCGATGAAGACGTACCCGGCGAGAAGCATGTGTGCGTGAACGACGACGTGCACCATCATGCTGTCGCGCATCATCCCGAGCACCGGGGTCATGTAGATCAGCCACAGACCGCCCGTACTCAGGACGAGGGCGGTGATCGGGTGGGTGACGACGCGGGCAGGCACACTGCTCAGAACGCGCGACAGCCGTCGAGCCGGGGTCACCGGCAATGTCCGCAGCGCGAGGGTGACCGGTGCCGCGAGCACGAGCAGGATCGGCGCGATCATGCCGGCGAGCAGGTGGCCGACCATGTGCGCCTGGAAGCTGTCGTGAGCCGCCGCTGCGAGGGGCCCGACGACGGACGCCAGTCCCGCCGCGATCCCCGCGATCCACAGCGCTATGCGGTGAAGAGGCCACCGTCGGCCACGTCGGCGTGATGCGAGCGCTGCCCCCGCATAGGCCGCGCTCACGCCCGCAGCGAGAATGATGAGAAGGACGTCGACCGTTCCGCTCCCGGATGAGGCGTGTGCGCCGTGCATCCCGACCTCCTGTCTCAGGATGCGTCGCGCACCGGGATACGGGCTTCGCTCGGCCGGGGATGGGTACCGCGCGAGCGCACGGCCAGCGCCGTGCCCGCGGCGATCATGACGAGCGCCGTCGTGTTCCAGACGATGTCGTAGAGGAGCAGGTCGTCGACGTACCTGATCTGATGGACGCCGAGCAGCTTGTGCTGCACCGTCCCGTCATACAGCTGGAAGAACCCCGCGCCGAGGAGCGCTCCGCCCGTCCATCTCGTCCACACGAGGGCGCGTCGTCGGCGAAGGTCCGCCAGCATGAACAGACCCGCGATGGTCGCGAACCAGCTCAGTGCGTGGAAGAGACCGTCCGACACGAGACCGACGTCCGTCGTCGACAGATCGTAGAAGTGATGCCAGTGCAGAATCTGGTGGAAGACCGCCTCATCGATGAAGGCGATCGCGCCGACTCCGAACAGGACGCCGGACCACAGCGTGCGGGCACGCAGTGGTGGAGTCGTCCGAATCTCAGTCGCCGCCACGCAATCCCCCGAGGAGCGGGCCCGCAGATGCCGTCCCATCTGATCGCCCGCCCGCACGGTCGTTGCGGAGTGCAGGATCGTGCTCGAGGGCATCCTCATCCTGGCGCTCCGCAAGAGACACGGGATCGGCCTCCTCGCGCAGGCGTTCGACCGCTTCGTGTTCGACGAGGACGGGAATGTAGTCGCGTACGCGCGCATCCTCGAGTTGCGCCGCCTCGTCACCGACCACCGACTCGACCATTTCCCGGTCGACCGTCGGGAATCGCTCCGAGACGCGCGAGACGACGTTGTCGAGATCCGCTTGCTCGTTGGCCTGTTCTTCGCTGAGGTGCTGATCGCTGGCTTCGTGGTCGCTCGCGTTGTCCATGCATCCAGTCTCCGCATGCGTGCCGCGGCGGGCGAGTCCTTCCGCTCAGCGGCGGATGAAGGTACGATCCCGGATGCCTTCCATGACCAGCCCCCGCGCCGACCTGTGGTGGCTCCCCGTCGGCGCCGGGGGGCACGTCGTCGTGCACACGAGCAGGTGGTGGGAGCGGCTCGTCGCCCTTCGCGAGCGACGACGGCCGCGCGATCTGTTCCATGCCGCGCTGGAGGTGTTCGACGGCGACTCCCGATACGTCATCGAGATGACTCCCGCATGGGGCGGACCGAAGGGAGCCCGCGGCGCTGTCATGAGCGGCCCGGTCGGTGCGCGATGGCTGGGCGCCTCTCGGCTCTTCCGGTACGAAGTCCGATGCTGGAGAGACGGCGTCATCCCGGACCGCGCCTGGGCTCCCGGGCCTCCGACACGGCTTCCGCTCACCCCGGCCGCCGCTCGTTCTCTGCTCGCACGTATCGCGACGGTGCCGCCTCACACGTGGGGGCGGGACGTCTTCGGGATCGGAGACATGTGGAACTCCAACTCCCTCGTCTCGTGGCTCCTCGTCACGTCCGGAATCGACGCCGCGACGCTGCGGCCTCCCGCAGGAGGAAGCGCGCCCGGGTGGCGGAGCGGGATACGGGCAGCCTCGAACCTCTGACCGCGCACGAGTCCGATCCCGTTCAGTCGAAGTGGGCACCTGCGGGCCGGGACTCGCGGATGAGCAGGAAGATCAGAACGATCGCCCCGACGACGGGGACCAGCAGCACGAACAGCCATGCGGCGCTCAGGTCTGCGTCGTGGAGGCGCCGCGCAGCGACGGCGAGCGACGGGATCAGGACGACGAGTCCCCACAGGCCCAGCAGGAGATAGATGGCGGTGGCACCCATGATCCCGGCGGGTTGAGCCTCGATGCCCGCGACGACGTAAGCGACGGCGACGACGATCGCGTGGATCACGGCCAGGACGAGGCACGCCCACCAGAACTCGCTGCGGCTCGCGCGGCCCCGGAACGTCCCGTACTTCCTCCACAAGCGCGACCATGCGGGTCCCGGTGTCGTTCCATAGAGCGGCTCCGATAGCGGGACTTCGGCCGCTGCCGGGCGCGGTGTGGTCGACGGCGCGCCCGTGCGGGCGGCTCCTTGATTCGTCATGGCGATGATCCCCTTCTGAGCCTGGCCGGCCGCGATCTGCGGCCCCCTCCACACTCGGGGTCCACAGCCACGCGGACCAGGGACTCAGGTCGCCACTCAGTCCCGTCTGACTACTGCGCCAGGGGGAAGCGCAGCATCGCCGCGACCGGCGATCCGTCGATCAGGTCGGCATTGCGGACGGCGCGTACCCGGCCGCCGCTGCGGAGCACGCGCGCCGCGATCTCGTCGACGAGCGCGTATGTGTCAGGTCCCGGCTCAGGGGCGCGCTCGAGCCGGCCGAACTCGTCGATCGAGCCTTCCTCGACCCAATCCATGTCGAAGTAGAGCTCGTCGATCGCCGCCTGCACGGTCGCCGCCGCGACCTCGTCGAGGCTGCTCGTCGCGAGACCTTCCGCGCGGCGGGTCCCGAAGAGTTCGCGCCAGTCCGACACTTCGCGCGCGTACCGCTCATCGAGAAGAGTACGCACGTGCTCCGACAGGCTCTGCTCGTCGAGGGAGTCGGGGTGAGCCGTGATCGACTCGTCGAGCAGCAGCGGGTGCGTGTTGACGGCGCGATAGGCGGGTTCGAGATCCGTGGATGCCGCGAGGATGAGCGGAACGTCTGCCGGCACGCGGACGGCGACAGCATCCTGCGCAGCCCGCGCGTAGCGCTCGCGTTCGATGCGATCACCCGTCGTGCCGTCGGCGCGCTCGCGGTCGAATCGGCCCCCCGTCGTCGTGCGCTCGAGCATGAGCGCGTGGTCTTCCGGCAGGTCGAGTTCGCGCTCGACGGGACGGTGGTCGGGCCCGAACTCCATGAGTCGTGTGTCGCTCTGCGTCAGCATCACCACGAAGGCGCGGTGGGGGAAGGCCACGGCGCGCAGCAGGCTACCCGCGTCGAAGCGGTCGCCGACCGCCACATGCGGTGAGACGACGTTGGGCAGCCGGAACGTGTCAAGCGAGCCGGGAGACGCGAAGATCACGATCGACCGGGCCTGGTGCTGCCAGAACTCGGCATCGTCGATCAGTCCGCGGAGCGCCTCGATGACTGACGCGCGGCGTTCCGCGGGAACGTCGGTCTCCGACAGTTCTCGCTCGGCATCGTCGATCGCGTTGCGCAGCGCGATCTGGATCCGTTCGTGCTCGCTCGGCATGGGCGACGACTCCAGCGCGATCGTGACGCTCGCGTCATCGCGGCGGTCGATCAGGTCGAGAAGGCGGTCGGTTCCGGGAATGTCTGCGGGTAGCATGCCCTCCACGGTAGGCAGAGCGGGAATCCCGCACGAGCCCCTGGCGTGTCGCGCGCCGCCCGGATAGGGTCGCGCTTCCGCTCCTTCCGGGGCCCCTCAGGAGTCCCAGCCCTTCCTGCCGAGAAGACCCGAACTGTCCCGAATACCGCCGAAACGCGACGGTTCGGGTCTTCTCGGCGGACGTAGCTCGGCCTGCCGGCGGGGATCCCGGAGGAATGGTGGTCCGCCTCCGTGCGTTGCCCCGCGATACACGAGCGTGACGATCTCGACGGAGGCCAGCATGACCGACAACATCGCAGAACTGTTCGTACAGACCCTTCGCCATGCCGGGGTGTCACGTGTGTGGGGGCTCGCGGGCGACTCCCTCAACGCCTTCACCGACGCCCTGCGACGCGATGGCGGCATCCGTTGGATGCACGTGCGTCACGAGGAGACGGCCGCATTCGCCGCGGCCGCCGAAGCCGAGATCACGGGTGAGCTCGCGGTCGTCGCGGGCAGCAGCGGCCCCGGCAACCTGCACTTCATCAACGGGCTGTTCGATGCGCAGCGTTCCCGTGTGCCGGTCCTGGCGATCGCGTCGCACATCCCGTCGGCCGAGATCGGGAGCGGCTACTTCCAGGAGACGCATCCGCAGGACCTGTTCCGCGAGAGCAGCGTCTACAGCGAGCTCGTCAGCGACCCGGCCCAGCTGCCGTGGGTCCTCGAGAACGCCATGCGCGCGGCCGTCGAGCGTCGCGGCGTCGCCGTTGTCGTCGTCCCCGGCGACGTCTTCTTCAAGGATGCTCCGAAACGACGTGCCTCCGCGCCCATCCGTGCCGCGAGCCCCGTCATCACGCCGTCCGGCGACGAGCTGTCACGTGCAGCCGAGATCCTCGACGGCGCGAAGAGGGTGACGATCCTCGCGGGTGCCGGCGTCGCGGGCGCCCATGACGAGGTCGTCGCGCTCGCCGAGCGGCTTCAGGCGCCGATCGTGCACGCCTTCCGCGGGAAGGAGCACATCGAGTACGACAATCCCTTCGACGTCGGCATGACGGGCCTGCTCGGCTTCGCATCCGGATACCGCGCGATGGAGAAGAGCGACGCGCTCCTCATGCTCGGCACGGACTTCCCGTACCGGCAGTTCTACCCCGAGAAGGCCAAGATCGTTCAGGTCGATGTGCGCGGTGAGCAGCTGGGCCGGCGCACCCCCATCGACCTGGGACTCGTCGGCGATGTGCGGGCGACGGCATCCGCTCTGCTTCCTCTGCTGCGCGCCGATCGCGACGGGGATCATCTGAAGGATGCCGTCGAGCACTACGCCAAGACGCGCCGCGACCTCGACGACCTCGCGAACGACGACGGCAAGGAGCCGATGCATCCGCAGTACGTCGCGCGCGTGGTCGACCGGCTCGCCGCCGACGACGCCGTCTTCACGGCGGACGTCGGGACGCCCGTCATCTGGGCCGCGCGGTACCTCCACATGACGAAGTCGCGGCGCCTGCTCGGCTCGTTCACGCACGGCTCGATGGCCAACGCCATGCCGCAGGCGCTCGGCGCCCAAGCCGCCGACCGCGACCGTCAGGTGATCGCCCTCGCCGGCGACGGCGGGCTCTCGATGCTGCTGGGCGACCTTCTGTCGATCCGTCAGAACGACCTGCCCATCAAGATCGTCGTCTTCAACAACTCCGCTCTGGGCTTCATCGAGGTGGAGATGAAAGCGGCCGGCATCGTCAACTTCGGAACGGGACTGGACAACCCGAACTTCGCCGCCGTCGCGGAGGCCCTCGGCATCACGGGCATCCGCGTCGAGAAGGCGTCCGAACTCGAAGGCGCCGTGCGCAGCGCCCTCGACGAACCCGGACCCGTCCTCCTCGACGTCGTCGTAGCCCGCGACGAGCTCTCGATCCCGCCAAGCATCACGTTCGAGCAGGCGAAGGGGTTCTCGCTCTGGGCGCTGCGGACCGTGCTGTCGGGGCGTGGCGACGAGCTGCTCGATCTGGCCGACACGAACGTGTGGCGGCGCCTCTTCCACTGAGTCGCGTCTGCAGGCGGAGCGCCGTCAGGATGCCGCGGAGTCCCCGTCCGCGGGCGCTGCCCGCCCCACGAGTTCCGTGAGCTGCTTCTTCGTCGCCGGCGTGAGCTTCAGGAGGGCGAACGCCGTCGGCCACATGTCGCCGTCGTCGAGCGCAGCCGGGCCCTCGAACCCGACCGTCGAGTAGCGGGTGTTGAACTTGCCCGCGGGTTGCAGGAAGACGACGATCTTGCCATCGGAGTTCGCGTATCCCGGCATCCCGTAATACGTCTTCGGGACGAGGTGCGGTGCGACATCCGACACGATGTCGTGGAGTCCCTGGGCGAGCGCCTTGTCGTCGTCGCCCAGCGCGGCGATCGCTTCGAGGACCGCCTTCGTGCCCGCCTCCCGGTTCTTTCCCGCTTTCTCTTGAGCCCGCAGTTCCTTCGCGCGCTGCTTGACGGCGTCGCGCTCCTCCTTGGACAGTCCGTCTGCCATCCTGCTCTCCTCTCCTCCGACAGGCGTCTCCTGTCGCACGGATGCCACGGTAGGCGGCCCCGCGACGGGACGCTTCTCCGATCCTGACCGATCCGAGGGTTCAGCCGACGTCAACCGCGCGGACGCGGTTGTTGCGGGCATTGTGCTCCAGCTCGACGAGGCCGAGGGCTCCAGGACGGGAGGAATGTACATCCCGAACCGCCCGCGCAGCCCCTTCTTCTGCCCCTACCATCCGCCCACGGGGTTGTCGGCCCACCGACCCCATGCCTCGACGGTCCCGGGAGCCGGGTCCTTCTGCTCGTCAGCTGCGCCGAGCGGCATCCAGTCGCCGTGCGCGACGAGCATCGCGTACAGATCGTCGATCGCGCGGGCGAGGTACGTGAGCCGTGTGCCACCCACTTGGCACACGAGCAGCGCAGGATCGGCGGAGTCGTCGCGGTAGATCGTGTAGTCCGACGAGAGCGGCGGCGTCTTCAGCCGCCAGGGGTCGTCGGGAGTTCCGGATCCCGACCAATGCGAATCCATCACCGCTTCTCCTTTCGACGCGGCACGACGCGTCAGGCGTTGTGCATCCTCGCCTCGGCGAGGCTGGTCTCGAGCAACGATCGGAGGGCGTCCCGGTCGACCGCCGTCAGTCGGGTCAGGTAGAGGCAGGCCTTGCTGGAGCGGTGCGGTCCCAACCGGGCGGTGAGGTCCGGCCAGTGCTCGGCGAAGTCGTGGGCGAGGTAGATCGTGTGATTCTTCGGACCGGGCGCGAACGCGAGCAGGGGCGACCGGCCCCTGTGTCCCGTCGCGTATTCGTATTCGTGCTCGCCGAAGCCGATGATGCGACCAGCCCAGACGACGGGCTCCTCGCCCGTGAGCTCGCGGAAGAGCTCGACGAGCTCGTCCGCCTCCGCGCGGCGAGGTCCTGCGGCACGATCCAGCGCCACCTCGACGGGCAGATCGGACGGCGACATCGCGGGTGCATCGGGCATTCGTCGACCTCGCTCGCGTCGGTGCCACCGCCGGTCGCGGTGACGAGCCCATTGTCCTGCGCTCGCGTCATCACCGCCAGATGTCCGCGGGACTTTCGCCCCCTCGGCGGAGAAGAGGAAGGAGTGGACTGGATCCGAACGAAGGGAATCGCCATGACCACAAGCGCGATGGAAAGGACGCCGACCGCGTCGGCTCCCACCGGAATCCGGCTGCGACGTCTCCGGTCGGTGACCTACTGGTCGCTCGTCGGCGTCACGGCCTTCCAGGCGGTGTCCGCGCTCGCGGGCGGGGTCGCGATGCTCGTGACCGACGGACTCGGCATGCCCGTGACCTTCCTCGAGTCGGGCCTGTTCACGTCGTTCCTGATCCCGGGACTCATCCTGCTCTTCGTCCTGGGCGGCACGCAGACTCTCGCGACGGTCCTTCTGGTGGCGAGACGCGAGTCGGCATTCCTGTGGACGGCCGTCGCGGGGTTCGGCGTCATGATCTGGATCTACGTCGAGACCGCGATGATCGCCGGGTCGTCGTTCCTGCAGGACCTGTACTTCGCCACCGGAACGGTCCAGCTCGTGCTCGTGCTCGCGCTGCTCGGGGTGGCCGGCTGGCTCCCGCGGGCTCCCCTCCGCCAGGGTTCGCCGGACTGACGCAGGACGCTACGACACCCGCTGGGTGCCGAGCACCGAGAGCAGTTGGAGCTTGTCGTAGTCCTCGGTGCCGGGGGTCGCCGTGAGCACGAGGAGCGACTGCCCCTGCTCGGGGTCGATCATGACCTGGCACTGCAGCTGCATGACGCCGACCTCGGGGTGCTGCAGGCGCTTCTCCCGGGCATGTCCCGTCCGCACTTCGTGGTTCTCCCAGATGCGCGTGAACTCCGGACTCTCCTCGAGAAGACGGTGCACCATCGCCCCGGCACGGGATCGTGCACCCTGCATCGCATAGACGGTGCGGATGTCGGCCGTGAAGCCGCGCGAGTGCATCGGATGGTCCTCGTCGGGATAGACGCTTCGCACGCGCGGATCCATGAACCACCGGTATCCGATGCTGCGCATCATGCCTTCATAGCGGGTCTCGTCGCCGAACAGCGCCCGCGCGGCCGGCGTCTGCACGAGCGTCTCGCCGAGAACCGTCATGACCTGGGCGGGTGTGTCGGCCAGCCGGTCGAGGATCCGCATCATCCCCGGCGAGACGTGGTCGCCGCGATCGGCGCGTACGGGAGCCGTGTGACCGGCGAGGCGGAACAGATGGTCGCGCTCCTCGATCGTCAGCCGCAGTCCGCGCGCGATCGCGGCGAGCATCTGCTCCGACGGCTGCGGACCCCGCTGCTGCTCGAGACGGCTGTAGTAGTCGACCGACATGTCCGAGAGCGCGGCCACCTCCTCGCGCCTGAGCCCCGCCGTGCGGCGGCGAGGCCCCCGTGCGAGGCCGACATCCTCAGGCTGCAGCGACTCGCGCCGACGGCGCAGGAAGTCGGCGAGCTGTATCCGGTCCATGGGCCGAGTCTCCGATCCGTTCGTCGATGATGCAAGGGACCGTCGATCCCTGGCTGTCGTGCTTACGCCACCCGCACGCCTGTCAGCGCCTCCGAGACGTCCCAGATCCGCCGTGCGTTCGTCGGGCTCTCGAGAGTCGAGTACAGCTTCTGCTCGGCGGGCGGTCCGCCCAGGTGCAGGAACCCGCTGGGGCCGTACAGGTGTCCGCCCTTCGCCGCCGGGTTCGTCGCGGCGTACACCCCTGTGAGGGCCGCCGACTGCGGTGTTCCCAACACGATGCCGCGTCGCGACAGCGCCGTGATGACGCGGAACGACCGCGTCGGCTTGTCTCGGCCCGCTTGCGGCTGGGCTGCGAGGAGGTTCGTGGGCGTGACGCCGGGATGCGAGAGATTGCTGCGCACGCCCCATCCGCCCTCCTCGCTCCGGCGATGCAGCTCCATGGCGAAGAGTCCCTGGGCGATCTTCGAGGAGCTGTAGGCGTTCCCCGCGCGATATCCGTTCTCCCACGACAGGTCGTCCCAGTTGACGGTCCCCGAGTTCGCCGCGATGCTCACCTGGTTCACGACATGCGCGCCGCCGGCTCGGAGGAGCGGCAGGAGCCGCGTCGTCAGGGCGAAGTGACCGAGGTGGTTGGTGGCGAACTGCAGCTCGAAGCCGTCGGCGGTCACGTGCCGCGTGGGAGGCGTCATGAGCCCCGCGTTGTTGATCTGCAGGTGCAGCGGCTGACTCTCCTCCAGGAGCTCGTCGGCCAGTGCCGCGACCGAGGCGAGCGACGACACGTCGAGCGACCGCAGCTCGAGCCGCGCGGTCGGCACGGCGTCGCGGATGCGCTGGACCGCCGCCTTCCCCTTCTCCTGGTTGCGCACCGGCATGACGACCTCGGCGCCCGCGCGGGCGAGACGCATCGCGATGTGGACTCCGATGCCGTCGCTCGCGCCCGTCACGAGCGCGCGCTTCCCGGTCAGGTCGGGCACGGCGATGTCGATCGGCTTCTTCGGCATGGTTTCCTCCTCGGATGCCGGGGGCTCCGGCGTTTGTCGTGGCTGATGCATCCCATGCTCATCGGATCCCTCTCCCGCGTTCAGGGAGCACTTACCCAGGGATCGCCAGTCCCCCGTTCCGGTCCCGGTGGCGCGGCGCGCGGGTAGCGTGGACGCGTGGCCCTTTCCTCTCGCACTGCTCCCCGCGCGCCCCGTCCGGTCGTCGAGCTCGAGGTGGTGTCCGCCGAGCGACTCAGCCCGCAGCTCGTGCGCGTCCGGCTCGGGGGTGCGGGTTTCGCGCAGTTCGAGGACCGCCACGAGACCGACAAGTACGTCAAGCTGAAGTTCACGGATCCCGACGGCCATCCCGTGACCCGCACCTACACGCTCCGCCACGTCGACACTCAGGCGCAGACGCTCGACATCGACTTCGTCGTGCACGGCGACGACGGCCTCGCGGGGCCGTGGGCGGCATCCGTCCAGCCGGGCGCTCGCATCGGTTTCATGGGCCCGGGTGGCGGGTACCGTCCCGATCCGGATGCCGCGTGGCACCTCTTCATCGGCGACCTCTCCGCCGTCCCGGCGATCTCGGCGGCGCTCGACGCGCTGCCCGTCGACGCGGTGGGCACCGTGCTCATCGAGGTCGAGTCCGATGACGCGATCCTCCATATCGAGGCACCCGATGGCGTCGATGTGCACTGGGTCGTCGATCCGTCGCACGATGCCGGTCGGCTCGCTGCCTTCGTACGCGAGCTTGCATGGCGCGACGGCCACGTCGATGTCTTCGCCCACGGGGAGCGGGAGTCGATGAAGGCCCTGCGCGGCGCGCTGTTCGACGACCGCGGACTCGATCGCGGTCAGGTCTCGCTCTCGGGGTACTGGGCCCGGGGCCGGACGGAGGACCGGTTCCAAGCGGAGAAGCGGGAGCCCGTAGGACAGATCTTCCCCGTGGCATGATCTCCGGCGTCGGTCGATGGCCGGTCTGGGTCGAGCGGCATCAGGTCGCTCTCTACCTGGGCACGATCGCCGTCGCGGCCGTGTTCGGCTTCGTCGCTCCGGATGCCGCCCTGCCTCTCGAGCACGCGATCACTCCCGTCCTGGCGCTCCTCCTGTACGCGACGTTTCTCGGCGTCCCCTTCGCGCGCGTCGCCCGGGCTGTGCGCGACGGCCGGTTCCTCGCCGTCGTCCTTGCGGTGAACTTCATCGTCCTGCCGCTCGTCGTGTGGGCCCTCTCCCGCGTCGTCGCGCACGACACGGCGCTCCTCGTCGGTGTCCTGCTCGTCCTGCTGACGCCCTGCATCGATTACGTCGTCGTCTTCACCGGGATCGCCGGCGGCGACCGGGAACGTCTGCTCGCCGCGACGCCTCTCCTCATGGTCGCGCAGATCGCGCTCCTTCCGGCCTACCTCTGGCTCATGGCAGGACCGGAGGTCCTCTCGTCTTTCGACGCGCGACCGTTCCTCGAGGCGTTCCTGTTGCTCGTCGTCCTCCCCCTCGCGCTCGCCGCCGCGACGCAGGCGTGGGCGCGGCGCGCGCGCTTCGTGCAGGGGATCGTCGCCGTGGCCGCGGTCGTCATGGTCCCGCTCATGATGGCGACGCTCGCCGTCGTCGTCGCGTCACAGGTCTCCGCCGTCGGCGGTCAGCTCGCGCGGCTCGCCCCCGTCGCGCTGGTCTTCGTCTTCTTCGTGCTCATCGCCGTTCCCGTCGCCGCCCTGGCTGCGCGCGCGGCGCGTCTCGACGTTCCCGCGAGGCGAGCGGTGGTCTTCAGCGGGACGACGCGCAACTCCCTCGTCGTCCTGCCGCTCGCCCTCGCGCTTCCCGAGCCGCTCGCGCCGCTCGTCGTGGTGACCCAGACCCTCGTCGAGCTGGTGGCCATGGTGGCGCTCGTCGCGATCGTTCCCCGGGTGATCCGCGACGGCGGAACAGCGGCGGAGGGACCGTTCAGGCGCGCGATCTAGAATGGGATGGTCCCCTTCGCCTTTCTCGCGAACCGCCTCCGCAGGAATCTCCGTGACTTCAGCTCCTTCCGCTCGCACTTTCGACGTGCGCCACGTGCAGCTCGCGCGTGCCGCGTTCGCGGCGATCGCGGCGGTCATGATCACCTTCTCTCCGGATCACTCCGCGGCGGTCGGTCTTGCCGTGTTCAGCGGCTTCGCGATCGCGACGGGTCTCGTGCTCCTCCTCTCCGTGTGGCTCGTCTACCCGGCGGGCATCCGGTGGCCCTCGGTCCTGCTGGGAATCGTGACGATCGGTGCGGGCATGGTGAGCGGCCTCGGCCCCGTGCGTGAGACGATCGGGTTCTTCGCGGTCGTCATCACGTGGGCGGTCCTGGCCGGCGCGATCGAACTCGTCGCGGGGATCGTCGGCATCCGTTCCGCACGTCCGCGCGCGACGTCGGCTCGACCAGGCGACGTGGCCCCGTGGAGCGACGGGACGCCGCGCGCGCTCCTGCCCCGCGGCGAAGCGCGCGACGCGATCGTCATCGGCGCCGTCGGACTCGTCCTCGCCCTCGGCCTTCTTCTCGTGCAGCCCGGCTACGCGCTCGACTACACGATCGAAGAGGCGGACGCGACGTACACGCTCACGGGCATCACGATCGCCGTCGGTCTCTTCGGAGGCTACGCCGCGATCGTCGCCGTCTACCTCGGCATCGCGGGATTCTCTCCGCGCACCGCTCCCGCGTCGCAGTCCGACGCCCCCACGAAGGAATCCGCGTGACCGACCGTCCCACCCGTCGCGACCTCATGAAGCCCGTGCAGCTGCTCGGGCTCGCCTTCGGCTCCGCCCTCTTCGCGGGCATCGTGACGCTCATCTCGATGGGGTTCTTCCAGCAGCGGTTCGAGGGTCAGTCCGAGCGAGCACTCGTCGTCGCGGCCGTCGTGGCGGGTGTGACGTTCATCGTCGTCCTCGTCGTCGTCGCCCTGCTTCTGCTCGCCGTCGATCCGGCGCAGGTCACGAAGACCGTCGACCGTCCCGTTCTCGTCGACGACGAGTCCGAGACCCCGGATGCCGCGGCCCCCGGCCCCGCCGACCCCCGCACCTGAGCGGTCCCCCTGACCGCACCCCCTGACGGCACCCCCTGACCGCACCCCCTGACGGCGAGACTGCACCTCGCGGCCGAGGCTGCGTCTGCAGGCCGGTGTTTCGGCCGGAGGATGCAGTTTCGCGGGCGTCGGTCCGCGGTGGCGGTCTCCGCCGTGGGGTGTCCGCGTTCGCGGCATCCGTCTGAGGCTCGGCGGGTCCGTTGGGGCGCGAAGGGGGTCCTCCCCGCGGCGCTCTGGCCGCGAGACTGCACGTTCCGGCCGAGGCTGCACGTTCCGGCCGACCCGACCGCGAGACTGCATTTCGCGGCCGAGGCTGCACGCGCGGACCGCAGTCTCGGCCGGAGGGTGCAGTCTCGCGGGCGTCCGCCGCGGGGCGCGGCTCGCGGACGTCCGCGGCGGGGCGCGGCTCGCGGACGCCGCCGCGCGTCAGCCGAGTTCGTCGACGAGCCTCGAGGCGAGGCCCGTGTAGGTCGCGGGCGTGAGCGCGAGCAGGCGCTCCTTCGCGGCATCCCCGATGTCGAGTCCGCGGACGAACTCGGCGAGCTCCGGGCCCCCCACGCGGCGACCGCGCGTGAGGTCCTTCAAGAGGGCGTAGGGGTCGGAGATCTGGGACCGTCCCGCCGCGATCTCGGCGCGGACGACCGTCTGGATGGCCTCGGCGAGAACTTCCCAGTTGGCGTCGAGATCGGCGTCGAGCACGGACTGCGCGAGCGAGATCTCGCCGAGTCCGCGTTCGAGGTTGTCGAGCGCGAGGAGCGAATGACCGAACGCGACGCCGATGTTCCGCTGCGTCGTCGAGTCGGTCAGGTCGCGCTGCATCCGCGATGTCACGAGTGTCGACGCGAGCGTCGCGAACAGCCCGCCGGCGATCTCGAGGTTCGCCTCCGCGTTCTCGAAGCGGATGGGGTTGATCTTGTGCGGCATCGTCGACGATCCCGTCGCACCGGCGACGGGGATCTGGGAGAAGAAGCCGAGGGAGATGTACGTCCAGGCATCCGTCGCGAGATTGTGCAGGATGCCACCGGCGTGACGGGCCCGATCGTAGAGCTCGACCTGCCAGTCGTGCGACTCGATCTGCGTCGTGAGGACGTTGAAGCCGAGTCCGAGTCCTTCGATGAACGCCCGCGACAGTTCTCGCCAGTCGACCGTCGGCTCGGCGGCGAGGTGCGCCGACCACGTGCCTGTCGCGCCCGAGAACTTCGCGAGGTACTCCCCGCTCTCGATCTGGGCGGCGACGCGCTCGAGACGCCATGCGAAGACGGCGAGCTCCTTGCCCATCGTCGACGGGGTCGCCGGCTGACCGTGCGTGCGCGACAGCATCGCGGCGTCCCGATGCTCGATCGCGAGTCCGCGCAGCTTCTCGATGACGGACCGCAGCTTCGGCAGCCACACGCGCTCGACGGCGCGCTTGACGGTGAGCGCATACGAGGCGGAGTTGATGTCCTCGCTCGTGGCGGCGAAGTGCGTGAGCTCGGCGATGCCGTCGAGGCCCAGGGCCGCCAGGCGATCGCGCACGAGGTACTCGACGGCCTTGACGTCGTGACGCGTGACCGCTTCCTTCGCGGCGAGCCAGTCGATCTCGTCCTGACCGAAGTCGACATACAGAGCCCGCAGGCGGGTCTTGTCGGTGTCGGACAACGGCGTCGTCCCGAAGAGCGAGCGGTCCGTCAGAGCGATGAGCCACTCCACCTCGACCTCGACGCGAGCGCGGTTCAAGCCCGCTTCCGAGAGGTAGTCGGCGAGGCCCGAAACGGCGGCGCGGTAGCGGCCGTCGAGAGGACTGAGCGGCTGGGGAGGCAGAGACGTCACGGAACTCCCGTTCGGAGCGCGAGCTGCACGCCGGCGTCTAGGCCACCGGGCGGATCGCGGGTTCGAGTTGCCGGAAGAGCGCCCGGCTCGCGCTCTCGATCATAGCGAGCACCTCGTCGAACATCCCGGCGCCCGCGTAGTAGGGGTCGGGGACGTCGACGGCGCCGGCGGTGGTGTCGAACGACATGAGGAGGGCGATCCGGTCGGCGTCCCCCTCATCGCGGGCCCAGCCGCGGAGGATCCGCTCGTGGCTGCGGTCGAGGGCGACCACGAGGTCGTTCGTCGCGAAATCCGAGAGCGTGAACTGCCGCGCGCGGTGGCGGACGCCGTCGTACCCGCGGCGCGCGAGCGCGTCGAGGGTGCGTCGGTCGGCCTGCTCCCCGACATGCCAGTCACCCGTGCCGGCGCTCGTCGACACGACACGCGAGCCGAGCCCGGCGGTCTCCGCGAAGGAGCGGAACACGACCTCGGCCATCGGTGAACGGCAGATGTTCCCGGTGCAGACGAACACGACGCGGAATGGATCCACGGCGGTCGCGGTCATGGGTTCCATCATGGCGCGCGTCGTCCATCGCGACCAGTGAGAGTTCACCCGTTCGTCGCCTGCGGGTCTTCCGTGTGTCGGCGGCCTCCCCTAGCGTGGGGACCCTGGGGAGGCCGCAAGGCCTCTTTCGTCTGTTCCGATGGAGGTTCTCGTGCGTCTGCCGCTTCGATCGTCCGCTCTCGCCGTCGCAGCCGTGACGGCGGTCGCTCTTCTGGGGGTCGCGCCGGCCGCCTCGGCCGAGCCGCCGTCCGACCTGTTCCTGAGCGAAGTCGTCGAGGGCTCGTCCAACAACAAGGCCGTCGAGATCTACAACGGCACCGGCGCTCCCGTCGACCTCGCAGCGGGCGGATACGCCCTGCAGTACTTCTTCAACGGCAGCGCCAGCGCGGGGCTCACGATCAACCTCACGGGAACCGTCGCCTCGGGCGACGTCCACGTGGTCGCGCAGTCCTCGGCGAATGCCGTGCTGCTCGCGGCGGCCGATCAGACGAGCGGAGCCGGCTGGTTCAACGGCGACGACGCGATCGCGCTCGTCAAGGGGGGAGCACTCCTCGACGTCTTCGGCCAGATCGGTTTCGATCCCGGCGCGGAATGGGGCACGGGGCTCGTCTCGACGGCCGACAACACGCTGCGCCGCCAGGCCGACGTCTGCGCCGGCGACACCAACGGAGCGGACGCCTTCGATCCGGCAGCCGAGTGGGACGGGTTCGCGATCGACACGTTCGACGGAATCGGATCCCACACCGCCGACTGCGGCGACGTCGAGCCCTCGGTGGTCATCAACGAGTTCTCGGCCTCGACCGCCGGCACCGACGTCGAGTACGTCGAGCTGCTCGCGCGCGGCGTCAGCGACCTCTCCGGCTACGCCGTGCTCGGCATCGAGGGCGATGCGCCCGTCTTCGGCGTCGTCGACAACGTCCTCACCTTCCCGGCACCGGATGCCACGGGCCGCTCGCTCCTCGAGCTCCCCGCCAACACGCTCGAGAACGGCACCCTGAGTCTCCTCCTCGTCACGGGCACGATCCCGGCGGCGGGCACCGACATCGACGCGAACGACGACGGCATCATCGACGAGGGTCTCGGCTTCGAGATCGTCGACGCGGTCGCCGTCAACGACGGCGGTTCGGGTGACCGCACGTACGGCGGCGTCACGCTCGGCGTCGCCTACGACGGACTGTCCTTCGCACCCGGAGGCGCGTCCCGCATCCCCGACGGAGCCGACACCGACGCGACGTCCGACTGGACGCGAAACGACTTCGACCTCGCGGGCATCGAGGGCTTCACGGGCACGCTCGTCACGGGAGAGGCCGTCAACACACCCGGCGCGCCGAACGCCCTGACGCTCGAGCCCGAGGGTCCCGGAGACGGCGCCGCCGATTGCGATGCACAGCCCGTCACGATCGGGTCCGTACAGGGGTCCGGAGCCACGACACCCGTCGCGGGGTCGACGGTGCTCGTCGAGGGCACCGTCGTCGGCGACTTCCAGTCGGGCGGTTTCGACGGCTACTACGTGCAGGATGCCGGTGACGGCAACCCTGCGACGTCCGACGCCGTCTTCGTCTACGCGCCCGGCGGCGCCGAGGTGAACCTCGGAGACGTCGTCAGCGTCGCGGGCACGGCGGAAGAGGCGTTCGGTATGACCCAGATCCGCCTCGCCGACGTCGAGGTCTGCGCGACCGGCGCGGCGCTTCCCGCCGCGACAGAGCTGACGCTCCCCGCCACGGCCGAGCAGCGCGAATCGCTCGAGGGCATGCGCGTGACGCTGCCGCAGCAGCTCGCGGTCGGCGAGACATTCGAGTTCGGCCGCTACGGCACCATCACGCTGACTCTCGGCCGCCAGTACCAGCCGACGCAGCTGTTCGACGCGGGATCCGCTGAGGCGATCGCGCTCGCGCAGAAGAACCTCGTCGAGTCGATCACGGTCGACGACGGTCGGAGCAATCAGAACCCCGACCCTGCGATCCACCCGAACGGCCAGGAGTTCACGCTCGCCAACACGTTCCGCAGCGGCGATCTCGTGACCAACACGACGGGCGTCCTCGACTACCGGTTCGACACGTGGGGCATCCAGCCGACGCAGGGTGCGGACTTCGCCGTCGGCAATCCGCGTGAGCCCGCCCCCCAGGTCGAGGGTGCACTCACGGTGGCGAGCTTCAACGTGCTCAACTACTTCACGACCCTCACAGGACCCGATGCTCGCGGAGCGAACGATCCCGTCGAGTTCGAGCGGCAGGAGGCCAAGATCGTCACGGCGCTCGCCGAGATCGACGCCGACGTGTTCGGCCTCATCGAGATCGAGAACAACGGCACGGCGGTCGCGACCCTCACTGCGGCGCTCAACGAGCGGCTCGGCAGCGAGGTCTACGACTACGTCGAGACGGGCGTCATCGGGGGTGACGCCATCACGACGGCGCTCCTCTACAAGCCCGCCGCTGTCACGCCCGTCGGCGCCTTCCAGCTGATGGACCAGTCGAAGGATGCGCGTTGGCTCGACGCCTTCAACCGTCCGGGGCTCACGCAGAGCTTCAAGGACAGCCGCGGCGCGACGTTCACCGTCGTCGTGAACCACTTGAAGTCGAAGGGATCCGACTGCAACGCGGTCGGCGACCCGACCGACCCGAACGGCCAGGGCAACTGCAACGGCGTGCGCACGCAGGCTGCGACGGCGCTCGCATCGTGGCTCGCCACCGATCCGACGGGTCAGGGCGCGGGGCGCGAGCTCATCATCGGCGACCTCAACGCGTACGCGCAGGAGGACCCGATGCAGGCGCTCTACACGGCCGGGTACACCGACGTGGCCGACGACGACTCGTACACCTACATCTTCGACGGCATGCTGGGGTCGCTCGACCACGCGCTCGCGGGTCCCGCGATCCTGGGCGAGGTCGCCGACGCGGCGGTGTGGAATGTCAACGCCGACGAGCCGAGCCTCATCGACTACGACATGTCGTTCAAGGCGCCCGCGCAGGACGCGCTCTACGCGACGGACGCGTACCGCTCGAGCGACCACGACCCCATCGTGGTCGGCCTGAACCTCAAGGCGCCCGATCTCGTGAAGCCGACCGCAACGGTCAAGAGCGGCTCGTCGTTCACCGTGAAGACGGGCGAGACGTACGACCTCGTCAGCTTCAAGCTCTACGACGCGGGCAAGATCGACAAGGTGACGCTCAACGGCAAGGTGAAGGATCTGACCGACAACGTGTGGTCCGACATCAACTTCGTCAAGCCGGGCGTCTTCGGCGGCGTGCGAGGCGTCAACACGCTCGTGGTCTACGACGTCGCGGGCAACACGCAGACGTACACGTTCACGCTCAACTGATCGGGGATTCCTCCCCAGTTCGCGACGGCGCGGCATCCGTTCACAGATGTGACGAGCGGATGCCGCGCCTTCGGCGTCCGCGCGCACGATGGTGGCATGCCGTTCGACACCCTCTGCGCGCCGCGCTACACCCCCGAGCTCGACATCGTGATCCGAGAGTTCGACGGCCTGGCACAGCGCCTCGTCGCCGCGGCGCAGGAAGCGCGCGGGATCGCCGCCGGCACGGACTGGCACGCGCGGGCGGCGCACGTCTTCCATGAGCGCGCCGAGGCATGGGCGCTGTCGGTCGCGCGGCTCGCCGATCTCGCCGAAGTGGCGCGCATCGAGTCGGTCCAGGCGCGAGCGTTCGCTCGCGCGCGCGTCGAGGTGAGCTGTTCGTGAGCGGCGACCTCGAGATCCGAGGCGGTGGCGTGATCGCGGTCGACACCGAGACCCTTCGCATGACCGCCGGGCGCTTCGTGACGGCCGCCGCGGCGCTCGAAGACATCGCCCATCGCTTGGGCTCCCTGCAGAACATGCTTCTCGGCCAGCGTGATGTCGCCGCGGGCGCGGTGAGTGCCGCCACCGTGCTCTCGACGCGGATGTCCGAATCGATGTCCGATGCCGCGATGATCGCGGCGAGCCTGCGCGAGACCGCCGCCGTGTACGAGCTCGTCGAGCTCAACGCGCAGCATGCCGCGGCAGTCTTCGGGGGTGACGGAGCCTCGGCCACCCGGATCGAGCGGCTCCGCGCTGAGCTCATGCGCGAGTTCCCCGGCGCGATGGCGGCGGCTCGTGGCCTCGAGTTCGAGAGGGCGATCATGTGGCCATCGGATCTCGTCCGATCCGCGACCGAGACGGGAATGGACGCGGGTGGCGTTCTCGAGATCCTCGACAAGGTGGGGCCATGGGGGCGCATGCTCGCCGATGTCGGAGGCGTGGTGGGCGGCGCGGCAGCGGGTCTCGGCGCGATAGCCGCCGCGACGGTCGTCGGGGCGGGCGGCTGGGGCCGCCTCTCGAACAGCGCGACCCTGGCGCCGGGTCGCGACGACGTCGTCGTGCGTCCCGTCGCGCCCATGAGCACGGGGTCGGCCCCCTCGGGCCTCGCCTCTGCGGCGGGGCGTATGCCGGGTGCAGGCGAGAGTCGCGTTCGGGTTGAGAAGTACGTGTCGCGAGACGGCTCCGCGCAGTACGCGGTGTACGTCTCGGGCACCCGGTCAGGTGATGTCGGCGGCCGAGAAGCGTGGGACATGGCGTCGAACTCCGACCTCGTGCTCGGGTGCGAGTCCGCGTCGTATCAGGCGACGATCGCGGCGCTGGAGGATGCGGGGGCGCGCCCAGGAGACACCGTGCACGCCTTCGGGCATTCACAGGGCGCCATGATCACGGCGCATCTTGCGCTCGACGGGCCCTTCGACGTCCGGACTCTCGTCTCGCTCGGTTCGCCCGTCGAGGCCGATGTCGGCGACGCGACGCTCGCGGTGTCGATACGCCACACCGACGACGCCGTCGCAGCACTTGCAGGCGGCGGTCACGGGGCCGGCGTCGGGGCACCCGGGAGCATCGTCGTCGAACGTTCCACCTCCGACCCAGCCGACGTCGGAGGGGGTCCAGGCCCGCACTCGCTGGAGAGCTACGTCGAGACGGCCGGCCTCGTCGATGGATCGACTGATCCGCGGGTCGATGCAGTCCGGGCTGTCCTCGCCGACCTCCGAGACGCGACGCGCGTCGAGGTGACCGAGTACGGCGCCGAGCGCGTGCCGGGCGTCAGTCTCTCGCCTTCGGCCGGAGCAGGATCCCGAACACCCAGTTGATGAGCGAGATGATGAGCGCCGCGACGACCCCCCACCAGAAGCTCTCGACGCGCAGGCCCCAGTCCCAGAATGACGTGATCCAACCGGTCAGCCAGAGCAGGAAGGCGTTGATGATGAGACCGATGAGTCCGAGAGTCAGGATGTAGAGCGGGAAAGCGAGCACCTTGAGGACGGTGCCGATGATCGTGTTGACGAGCGCGAAGATGAGCGCGACGAGCAGCAGCGTCAGGACGAGCTGCAGAGTCTCGCCGGGGGCGAAGGCGATGACCGACACCTGCAGCGCAGGAATCAGCGTCACGATCCAGATGGCGAAGGCGTTGACGACGACACGGACGATAAATCGCATACCCGGCAGTCTTCCACGGAGGAGCGGGCGGCGAAACGGATTGACAGCGATGAACGCCCGTACCCGCAGTTCAGGCCGAACGGGGCACGCGACGTGCTGCGATGGTGAGGGCCGTCGTCTCCAGATCGACGCGGCCCTCGGCGATGCCGACGACGAGGTCGAACGCGTCGTCCGTGTCGAGATCGTGAACCCACCCGTTGATCCAGAGGAGGGCGACCATGAGAGTCCAGCCGGTGCGTTTGTTCCCGTCGCCGAGGGCATGATTGCGCAGGAGCGATTCCAGCAAGGCAGCGGCCTTGCCATTCGGCCTTGCCATCGATGCTCGGATAGGCCTCGTCTCCGTACATCGATGCGGCCGGACGGGCCAGCGCGGCAGAGAGCAGGCCCGCGTCTCGCACGTGGAACCCGAAAGTGCTCGTCACATGGAGGGCATCGTCGAGCGTCAGGTACTGCGTCACGCGTCAGCGAGTCGCTCGAGAAGAGCCGCATCGTGCGAGAGGACGAAGTTGCTCTGCTGACGCGGCGGCCGTCGCCGCTCGTAGACTCGGGTCGTGACCGAAGCCTCCGACATCCCCATCCGCGTGCGACCCGAGATCGCCGCGCTTCCGCCCTACAAGCAGGGAAAGCAGGCCGGGGCCGACGCCTTCAAGCTGTCGAGCAACGAGAACCCCTTCGACCCGCTGCCGGGCGTCGTCGAGGCCGTCGCGGCCGCGGCATCCTTCAACCGGTATCCGGATGCCTCGGCAGCCCGACTGCGCGCGCGTCTGGCCGAGCGGTTCGGCGTCACGTCCGACGCCGTGCACATCGGGTCGGGAAGCGTCGCGATCCTCGCGCAACTCGTGCAGGCCACCGCGGGGCCGGGAGACGAGGTCATCTACGCCTGGCGCTCGTTCGAGGCATACCCGTGGCTCGCCGTCGTCGCGGGAGCGACCGCCGTCCCTGTGCCGCTGACCTCCGACGCGCGCCACGACCTCCCCGCGATGGCGCGAGCCATCACGGAACGCACGCGCGCCATCATCGTGTGCAGTCCCAACAATCCGACGGGGCCCATCGTCACGCAGCAGGAGTTCGACGACTTCATCGCCGGCGTGCCGTCCGACGTGCTCGTGATCCTCGACGAGGCCTACGCAGAGTTCGTGACCGACCCGGATGCCGTCGACGGCATGTACGTGCTGGGCAACGCGGGACGCCCGAACGTCGTCGTGCTCCGGACGTTCTCGAAGGCGTTCGGGCTCGCGGGCCTGCGCGTCGGCTACGCGATCGGACACCCGCGCCTGCTCGATGCGGCACGCAGTACGGCGATCCCGCTCTCCGTCACGGCGCAGGCCGAAGAGGCCGCGCTCGCGAGCCTCGAGGTGGAAGACGCGCTCCGGGAACGCGTGAGCGTCATCGCCGAGCGACGGGACCGGCTCGCCGCGAGTCTCCGCGACGCGGGATGGGCGGTGCCTCAGGCTCAGGGCAACTTCGTCTGGCTGCCCGCGGGTGACGAGACGCTCGCGCTCGCCGAGGCCTTCGATGCGGCGGGGATCATTGTCCGGCCCTTTGCGGGAGACGGCATCCGTATCTCCGTCGGCGAAGAGGAGTCTGTCGAGAAGGTCCTACGGATCGCGGCATCCGTTGTGAACGACCTCCCAGAAGGCCATTCCGGCCGACGGCTAGCGTAGAACGGTGACCCCGTTCGAAGAACTGGCCGATGAGCCGACTCTCGCCGAGGAGCCGGGAGTCGTGCGCGTCCTCGCCGCCGACGGCACCTTCGCCCCGAGCCCCGCTGCCGAGCAGTACCTCCCGCTCATCGAGGCGCTTCCCGACAGCGAGATCGAGGGGCTCTACCGCGACATGGCGGTGATCCGCGCGTTCGATCGGCAGGCGACCAATCTGCAGCGGCAGGGCCAGCTCGCGCTGTGGCCGCCGAGCTACGGCCAGGAGGCCGCTCAGGTCGGCTCGGCCCGCGCGGCACGGAGCCAGGACCACATCTTCCCGTCGTACCGCGAGCACGTCGTGACCAAGATCCGCGGCGTCGACCCCGTCGACATCCTGCGCCTCATGCGCGGACTCACGCACGGCGGCTGGAACCCGAGCGACCCGAAGAACGGCAACACCCACCTCTACACGCTCGTGCTCGGTGCGCAGACGCTCCACGCGACGGGCTTCGGCATGGGACTCGTATTCGACGGCCGCTGCGGGACAGGCGATCCCGAGCGCGACGAAGCCGTCATCGTCTACTACGGCGACGGCGCGTCGAGCCAGGGAGACGTCCATGAGGCGATGGTCTTCGCGGCGAGCTACCGCACACCCGAGGTCTTCTTCCTGCAGAACAACCAGTGGGCGATCTCGGTGCCCGTCTCCACGCAGTCGCCCGTCCCGCTCGCTCGGCGCGCAGACGGCTACGGCATGCCCAGCATCCAGATCGACGGCAACGATGTGCTCGCGAGCTACGCCGTGACGCGGACGGCGCTCGACGAAGCGCGCTCCGGTCTCGGACCGCGGGCGATCGAGGCGCTCACATACCGGATGGGCGCTCACACGACGAGCGACGACCCCACCAAGTACCGCACCTCCGCGCAGGAGCGCTCGTGGGCGGAGCGCGACCCGATCACGCGGATGCGCGTCTACCTGGAGGGACGCGGGGCGTCGGAAGCGTTCTTCGCCGACGTCGACGCCGAAGCGGCCGCGACGGCAGAAGACGTCCGGGTTCGCACGACGGCGCTCGGCGGCATCGAGACCGACCTCATGTTCGACCACGTCTACAGCGAACCGCATCCCCTCATCGACGAGCAGCGCGCATGGCTCGCGTCGTACGAGGCATCCTTCGAGGGGGGCGCCTCGTGAGCGACACCACCACCATGCCGTTCAGCAAGGCCCTCAACGCGGGCCTGCGCGCGGCGATGACGAAGAGCGACCGCGTGCTCATGATGGGCGAGGACATCGGCCGGCTCGGGGGTGTCTTCCGCGTCACCGAGGGGCTTCTCGCCGATTTCGGTCCGCGGCGCGTGCTGGATACTCCGCTGGCGGAGTCGGGAATCGTCGGCACGGCGATCGGGCTCGCGATGGCGGGTTTCCGTCCCGTCATCGAGATCCAGTTCGACGGGTTCGTGTTCCCCGCGTTCGATCAGATCACGACGCAGCTCGCGAAGCTCACGAACCGGCACGAGGGGGCGTTGTCGCTCCCCGTCGTCATCCGCATCCCCTACGGCGGGCACATCGGCGCCGTCGAGCATCACCAGGAGAGCCCCGAGGCGTACTTCACCCACACGCCGGGACTCCGGGTCGTGTCGCCCTCGACGCCCAACGACGCCTACTGGATGATCCAGGATGCGATCGAGTCGCGCGACCCCGTCATCTTCCTCGAGCCGAAGGCGAAGTACTGGCAGAAGGGCGAGGTCGACACCGATGCCCGGGCCGTCCCGCTACACGCCTCCCGTCTCGTCCGGCGCGGCACCGACGTGACACTCGTGGGACACGGCGCGATGGTGACGACGCTCCTGCAGGCCGCAGCGCTCGCCGAGTCCGAAGGCACGTCGTGCGAGGTCGTCGACCTCCGTTCGCTGTCTCCCGTCGACTACGGTCCGATCCTCGACTCCGTCCGCCGCACGGGCCGGATGGTCTACGCGCAGGAGGCGCCCGGCTTCACGTCGCTCGGCTCCGAGGTCGCCGCGACCGTCATGGAGAAGGCCTTCTACGCCCTCGAGGCCCCTGTGCTGCGCGTGTCGGGCTTCGACACGCCCTTCCCGCCCGCGAAGCTCGAGGGCGACTACCTCCCGGATGCCGACCGCATCCTCGAGGCGGTCGACCGCGCTCTGGCGTATTGATCACGAAGGAGCTCCAATGAGCACCCAGACGTTCGTCCTCCCCGATGTCGGCGAGGGCCTCACCGAAGCCGAGATCGTCTCGTGGCGCGTGGCCCCCGGTGACACGGTCGCCGTCAACGACGTGCTCGTCGAGATCGAGACGGCGAAGTCGCTCGTCGAGCTCCCGTCGCCCTTCGGCGGCACGGTGGGCTCGCTCCTCGTCGCCGAGGGCGACACCGTCAACGTCGGGGCACCCATCATCACGATCGCGGATGCCGCGGCCGCCGCACCCGCGACGGTCGGTCAGTCCGAGCACGGCGCCCCCGCAGCGGACGCCGCAGACGACGGCGGTGCCGTGCTCGTCGGCTACGGGACGGGCGGCCAGGTGACGTCGCGTCGCAAGAAGGCCGACCCGGCCCGTGTCGCGGAGGAGCGCGTCGGCTCATCGGTCGGCGTCGTCGCGAAGCCTCCCATCCGCAAGCTCGCGCGCGACCTCGGGGTCGACCTCACCGACGTCGTGCCCAGCGGTCCCTCCCGAGAGGTGACGCGCGACGACGTCATGAAGCACGCTTCGCAGGCGTCCGTCTTCCGCAACATCGAGACGCCCGAGTGGAGCGACGTGCGCGAGGAGACGATTCCCGTCGCGGCGCCTCCTGCCGCGGCATCCGCTCCCGCCGACGACGCGCGCGAGGAGACGATCGCCGTCAAGGGCGTGCGCAAGGCGACCGCGAGCGCCATGACCTCGAGCGCCTACACGGCCCCGCACGTGTCGGTGTGGGTCGACGTCGACGCGTCGCGCACGATGGAGCTCGTCAAGCGCCTGAAGTCGTCGCCCGACTTCGCCGACGTCAAGGTGTCGCCGCTCCTCATCATGGCGCGCGCCGTCATCTGGGCCGTCCGGCGCACGCCGATGGTCAACGCGGCGTGGATCGACTCCGACGAGGGTGCGCAGATCCGCGTGCGCCACTACGTCAATCTCGGGATCGCCGCGGCGACGCCCCGCGGCCTCCTCGTGCCGAACATCAAGGACGCGCAGGCGCTCAACACCCGCGAGCTCGCCCGCGCGCTCGAGAAGCTGACGCTCACGGCCCGCGAGGGCAAGACGACTCCCGCCGACCAGTCGGGCGGGACGATCACGATCACGAACATCGGCGTCTTCGGTGTGGACGCCGGCACCCCGATCATCAACCCCGGTGAGGTCGGCATCGTGGCGCTCGGAGCCATCCGCCAGAAGCCGTGGGTCGTCGACGGCGAAGTGCGCCCCCGGTGGGTCACGACAGTGTCGGGGTCGTTCGACCACCGCGTCGTCGACGGCGACGGCGTCTCGCGCTTCATCGCCGACATCGCCTCGGTGCTCGAGGAGCCTGCGCTCCTGCTGGACTGACGACGCGCGGGGGGCGGGCGTTCGCGAGACTGCACCTTGCAGCCGAGACTGCGTGCCCGGGGGTCGGCGTCCGCGAGACTGCACCTCGCGGCCGAGACTGCGGGCGCGGAGTGCAGCATCGGCTGCGACGTGCAGTCTCGCGTGGGGGGCACCGGGAGAGCCACGGGATGCCACGGCGGACGTAGGGTGTCGGGGTGATGGCACGCCCGGAGTATCCGCTGCTCTGCCCGACGTGCGGCGACCCGCTGCGGTTCGAGATCCTCGACGACGAGCGGTTCCTCGTCGCGTGGTCGTGCGTCAACTGTGGCCTCATCCGGACGACGGAACCTGTGTGAGGGATGCCGCGAGCCGGCGCGCTACAGGGCGTCGAGCCGGCGCTGGGCTTCCGCGATCCGCTGGGCAGTCCTCTCTCGACTGGCCGCGTTGAACTCCGTCAGCGGCGAGGAGACGATGAGGCGGGCGACGTCCTGATCGCAGTCCAGAGCCTTCGTGAGAGCGGTGGCGGCCTCGTCGGCCGATTCCGTATCCCGGACGGCCGCGAGGACGGTGTCGAGCGACTCCGCCGCGAGCGTGATCGCGTGGAGGCGTTGGAGGTCCGAGTCGATCATCCGTCGTTCGTCGCGCGCTGAGCGGCGGTGCGGATGCCGCTGACGCCGGGCCGCGATCGCCTCTTTCGTGAGGGTCACCGTCAAGGGCGGGTCGGCGCGAAGGCCGAGGTCGACCAGGATCGCCTGCACGTCGTACGTGCCGGGCTCGATGTCCTCCCATCTGCCGTTGCTGAGGTCGACGCGGACCCGCGCATACTCCCCCGGTCGCAGCGGAACCCCGCCGATGTGGTGCACACCGGCCCAACCGGCGTAGGAGCTGCTTTGCCCCGGCTCCGTGACGACACCGATGACGCGGAAGGTGTCGCCGTCTGGCCACCAGGTCGTGTCGCCCTCATTGACGACATCGACGATGAAGTCGTCGGGAGTGTCGGTGTCGAACATGTGCGGCGCCCATCTCAGGACGAGGCCAGCGCGACGCTCGGCGCGACTCGCGCGCAGCTTCTCCGGTTCCGGGCTCACGTGGAGCGCCCGAGAGGCGCCGGGCTTCGCCGACCCGACGTGCCAGAGCCCTGGGGCGGCGGTTGCCGGGGCGGCGAACAGGACCGCGTCGCCGGCGTGCCGCCGCACCACGCGCCACCCGTCAGCCGGAACGTCGTCCCGCGTGCTGTCGTCGACGTCGATGCCGAGGTCCGCCAGGATCTCGGTGAGCGTCACACCGGGTCCGTCGAGCGATCCCGGTTCGACCTCTGTGCGCCCGATCTGGGGCCATTCGTCCCTCGGTGCGGTGGAGTCCATGGCCTCCATGCTTGCATCCGTCTCTGCACCCTCGACAGGATCGAAGCATGACGACCGGCATCCCTCCTGCGATCACGGAATTCATCGACGCGACGAACGCGGGCGACTCCGACGCGTTCGTGGCCGCCTTCACGGAGGACGGGTCGCTCGACGACTGGGGTCGCGTCGCGCGCGGCCACGACGGCATCCGTGAATGGGACCGCACCGACAACATCGGCAAGCGGTCTCGATTCGAGCTGGTCGACATCACCGAGGAAGGGCCCGACACCTACCTCGTGCACCTGACGGTGACGGGCGACGGGTTCAACGGCACGAGCCCGTTCCGCTTCACGCTCCGCGGCGACCTCATCGAGAGCGTCGTGATCGTTCCCGACTGACGCGGTTGCTACGGCGGATCCCGCCGCGTGTGTAAGGAATCTCTGCGCTCGAACGACTACTTAGTAGACGGTTCTCCCGTCGATCACGCTGACGGGACGAAACGGACGGGCCGCCGCCATGGGACGACGACAACGAGCAGTGCGCTGGATGCTGGCGGTCGACGGGGCGATCCTCGCGGTCGCCCTGAGTGCGTGCACGTCCCCGGGTGGTCCGGCACCCGCGGCATCCGACACCCCGTCCGAGTCGCCTGCCGCCGCACCGTTCGTCGAGAAGGGCGAGCCGCTGTCAGGTGTCGGGCCGACCGGGTTCCCGGGCATCGACTTTCCACTCGCCGCCGGCGCGAAGTCGGTGACGATCTCGTTCGAGTGCACGGGTGGGACGATCTATTCTGTCGAGCTCGGAGACTCCGTGGGGCTCGGACAGGCACCGCTCGAGGGCGTCTGTGACGGTGAGACGACGCTCGCCTGGCCGATTGTCGACAGAACGGGTCCGGCATTGGTCGTCAACATGCAGGACGGGGTGGAGTGGACCGCGACCCCCACCTTCTCCAAGGAGGACTTCGCGTACGACGCGGCCATCACGGCCGACTGCGAGGCGTTCGCCGCGGTCTACAGCGCTTTGAACAACGCCGACTTGGGCTACACGCACTACCAGGCGATCGATCCCGGCGAGTGGGCGGAGCGAGTCGCGGAAGCCGAGGTCGGCCTCCGCGCCCTCGTCGCCGAGGCGCAGTCGTCGCTGGGCCGGCAGTTCGCGGAGTTCGAATCCGTCGTCAGCGATCCTGGTCGCGAGGTCGGCCTCGCTATCCCGCCGAAGGGCTACGACGTCATCAACCGGATTCACCCCACCTGCAACATCAACCACACGCCCGTCATCGTGCTCGGGGAGTTCGGAGGATAGCGGGGGGACCATCCCGATTTGAGAACGATTATCACTCGCTGTAATCTGGAGGTTATGGCTTCCCGACGTCTCCTGGTTCCCGTTGCGCTCGGCGCGGCATCCGTCCTCGCTCTTGCCGGCTGTGCGTCCACCACCACGGGTGGCGAATCGACTGATGCCCCCGAAGACGACCGCGTCACGGTCGTCGCGTCCACCAACGTGTACGGGCAGATGGTCGAGGCGATCGGCGGCGACGCGGTCGATGTGACGTCGATCGTCGCGTCGGCGTCGCAGGACCCGCACTCGTTCGAGCCGAGCGCTCAGGATCAGCTGCTGATCTCTCGCGCAGACCTGATCGTCGAAAACGGTGGCGGGTACGACTCCTTCGTCGACGCCCTCATCGAGTCGAGCGGATCGACGGCGCATGTCATCACCGCCGCGGAGTACTCGCACGACTGGCCCGAGAACGAGGGCCACGAAGAGGAAGGCCACGCCGAAGAGGATCACGCCGAGGACGAGCATGCCGAGGATGACCACGACCACGACCACGATCACGGCGACCACGGACACGTCGAGGGCTTCAACGAACACGTCTGGTACGACCCGCACACGGTCGTCCACGTCGCGGAGGCCATCGCCGAGGAGTTGACTGAACTCGCCCCCGAGAGCGCCGAGACCTTCACGGCGAACCTCGCCGAGTTCGAGGCGGGCATCGAAGAGCTCGAAACGTCGCTCGCGAGCCTCGACGCCGACTACGGCAGCACCGAGATCTTCGTCACCGAGCCCGTTCCGCTCTACCTGACGTCAGCTGCGGGCCTCGTGAATGTCGCGCCGGAGGCGTTCACGGAAGCGGTCGAAGAGGGCCAGGACGTGCCCGCCGCGACGCTCCTCGAAGCGCTCGACCTCCTGAACGGCGGCACCGTGAAGGTCGTCGTGACGAACACCCAGACGGGCGGCGCCGAGACGACCGCCGTCCTCGACGACGCTGAAGCGCAGTCCATTCCGATCGTGGAGTTCGCAGAGACGCTTCCCGAGGGCCAGACTTACCTCTCGTGGATGCAGTCGAACATCGAGGCGCTCGAGAGCGCCCTGCAGGGGTGACGTCTCCGCTCGTCATCCGTGACGCTGCGCTGCGCCGGGGTGGGCGCGAACTGTGGTCGGGGCTCGACCTCGAGGTGGAGCCCGGCGAGCTCATCGCGATCCTCGGACCCAGCGGGACGGGCAAGACCACGCTCCTGCGTGCCATCCTCGGTCTCGAAGACCTCAGTGCGGGCTCGATCAGCGTGCTCGGCGACGAGGTGCGCCACCGCGGCAACCGGCACGTCGGCTACATCCCGCAGCAGCGGCCGCTCGCCCGCGAGACGTCGCTGCGCGGACGCGACCTCGTCGCCCTCGGCGTCGACGGACACCGGTTCGGCTTCCCGTTCCCCCGCCGCGGCGACCGGGCGCGGATCGACGCGCTCGTCGACGCCGTCGGCGCTCGCGAGTTCGCCGACCGTCCCGTCGGGGTCCTGTCGGGAGGCGAGCAGCAGCGGCTCCGCGTCGGGCAGGCGCTCGCCGACAACCCGCGCCTGCTGCTGTGCGACGAGCCCTTGACGAGTCTCGACCTCGCCAACCAGCAGGCGATCATCGGGCTGCTCGAACGGCATCGCAAGGAGACGGATGCCGCTGTGCTCCTCGTGACGCACGACATCAACCCCCTCCTGGGCAAGGTCGACCGCATCCTCTACATCGCCAACGGTCGCTTCATGCTCGGAAAGCCCGTCGACGTCCTGCGCTCGGATGTGCTCACCGACCTGTACGGCGCGCACGTCTTCGTGCTGCGGGCGGGCGACCGACTGGTGGTCGTGGGCGCTCCCGACGCGGAGAGCTCGCACCACCACCACGACGAGGAGCACGCATGAACTGGGCGGACATCGCGGACGCGATGTTCGGCAGCCTCCCGGACTACGCCGACATCCTCGCTCTCGTCATGAACTCCGTCATCGCGGGGGCCGTGCTGGGGCTCGTCGGCGGGCTCATCGGCGTCTTCGTCATGCAGCGCGACATGGCTTTCGCCGTGCACGGCATCAGCGAGCTCTCGTTCGCGGGGGCGGCAGCGGCGCTCCTGATCGGCGTCGACGTCGTGACGGGCTCGATCGTCGGTTCGCTCATCGCCGCCGCGATCATCGGCTGGCTCGGAGCCCGAGCACGAGACCGCAACTCGATCATCGGCGTCCTGATGCCGTTCGGCCTGGGGCTCGGCATCCTGTTCCTCTCGCTCTACGACGGGCGCAGCGCGAACCGCTTCAGCCTGCTCACGGGGCAGATCGTGTCGGTGCAGACGGCGCAGCTCGGGTGGCTCATCGGCATCAGCGCGTTCGTCCTCATCGGCATCCTCGTCATCTGGCGCCCGTTGCGCTTCGACTCGCTCGATCCGCAGTCGGCGGCGGCACGTGGCGTGCCGACGACGGCGGTGTCTCTCGGGTTCATGCTGCTTCTCGGGCTCATGGTCGCTGTGAGCGTCCACATCATCGGCGCGCTCCTCGTGATGGCGCTCCTCGTCACGCCGGCCGCGGCGGCGATGCGCATCGCATCGGGGCCCGTCGCGGTCCCGGTGCTGGCCGCGACTTTCGGTCTGGTCTCGGCCGTCGGCGGCATCCTGCTGGCGATCATGGGAACGCTCCCCGTCAGCCCGTACATCACGACGATCTCGTTCGCCATCTACCTCGTCTGCCGCATCGTGGGCTCCCGCCAGGGCCGCGTCACCCGCACGCCCTGACCCGGGCCTCCGCCTCCCTCCCGAGCGCCCGACCCGACCCGGCCTCCTTTCCGCCGAGAAGACTCAGACTGCGGCGATCGGGCGGGATTCTCGACGGTTCGGGTCTTCTCGGCGCCTGTGACGGAGCCCTTCCGCGGATGTCACGGCGGCGGCCGTCCGGACACCTGAGCGCACGTCGTGCCCCCCGCCCTTCCGCCGAGAAGACTCAGACCGCTGCGATCGGGCGGGATTCTCGACGGTTTGGGTCTTCTCGGCACATGGGGGCCGGGCTGACGTGCAGGGGGGTGGCGACAGCCCTGGGCGAACAGGGATGCCGCGGGGGCGGGCTCCCGGGCGGCGTCCAGCGCGCGCCGGTAGACTCCCGGGCATGGCCCAGCGAAACACGTGGCAGCGCGAACGCGTGCGCGAGGCCCTGGCCGACGCTTCCGGATTCGTGAGCGCCCAGACGCTGCACGCGACGCTGCGCGATGAGAACACCGGCATCGGACTCGCCACGGTCTACCGGGCCCTCGCCGGACTCGCGACCGTCGGAGAAGCCGACTCGCTGCAGAGCCCCGACGGCGAAGCCCTCTACCGCGCATGCACAACGACCGGACACCACCACCACCTCATCTGCCGCTCGTGCGGTCTCACGGTCGAGATCGAGGCCGACGAAGTCGAGGCGTGGGCTCGTCGCACCGCCGAGCGCAACGGCTTCACCGAGGCCGAGCACGTCGTCGACATCTTCGGACTGTGCGCGACGTGCACGCAGTCCCGGAACCGTGAGCGTGCTGCGGACTGACGCTCCCACGTCGGCCCCGACGGCCTCGCGCCGACGGAGTCCATCCGAACCGGATGCCGGACCCCGGCCGTCCGCACGGGCGCGCGCCCTGCTGTGGATGGGAGTCGGCGCCCTGCTCGTCGCAGCGCTCTTCGCGATCGACGCCTTCGCCCCGACCCTCTTCCCCGCCTCGCTGCCCACCCGCGCGCAGGACGGCCTGACGCTCGCCGTCAGCGTCCTGATCGAGTCCCTGCCGTTTGTCGCCCTGGGCGTCGTCCTGTCGATCGTCGTGCAGGTGTGGATACCGCCCGGCGTCATCGAGCGGTGGCTGCCCCGACGCGCATGGGCGCGGCGTGCCGTGCTGTCGCTGCTCGGGATGCTGGTCCCCGTCTGCGAGTGCGGCAACGTGCCCTTCGCGCGCGGCCTGCTGATGCGGGGCTTCAGCGTGTCCGAGACGATGACCTTCCTCATCGCGGCTCCGATCGTGAACCCCATCGTCATCATCACGACCCACCAGGCGTTCGGCTTCGACGACGGCATCCTCGTCGCGCGGCTCCTGGGCGGCTACGCGATCGCGAACCTGATCGGCTGGCTGTACTCGCGGCATCCCTCGCCCGACGCCCTCCTGACGGACCGCTTCCGCGACACGTGCGCGGTCTCGATTGAGCAGGCCGAGCAGGGCGGCGGGAGGAACGGCAAGACGCGACGCACGCTCGCGCAGTTCGTCGTCGAGCTCCGTGCCGTCATGCCCGCGCTCATCATCGGATCTGGCCTCGCCGGTGCCGTGCAGGTGCTCGTGCCGCGTGAAGCGCTCGTGGCGATCGGATCGAACCCCGCGCTGTCGATCGTCGCGATGATCGCGCTCGCGATGATCGTCTCGATCTGCTCGAACGTCGATTCGTTCTTCGCGCTCTCGTTCGCATCGACCTTTACGCCGGGCTCGCTCATCGCCTTCCTCCTCGTCGGGCCCCTCGTCGACGTCAAGATGCTGGCGCTCCTGCGCACGACCTTCACGACGCGCGCCCTCGCGGGGATCGTCGTCATCGTCGTGCTCTCGGCATTCGCGATCGGAGCGGTGGTGAACCTCGTTGGCTGATTCGCGCCTGCGCTCGCTCGGCACCCGCTGGCTCGGGGTCGGTCTCGCCTCGATCATCTCCGTCGTGACGATCGTCCTGACGATGACGGGCCAGCTCGCGCTCTACATCAATCCGTCGTCGGCGTGGTTCGCCGTCGGCATGTCGGTCGTGATCCTCATCGGAACGATCGCGACCTTCGCCCTGCCCCTCGGGGCCGAGGCCGACCACGGGCACGATCACGAGATCGCTCCCGCGACGACGACGAGGGATGCCGCGGCTGGGGCGCCCCATGACCACGCCGAACCCCACACCACGGATCACGCCCACGACCACCACCGGCTCAGTCCGTTCGGCCTCGCCGCGACCGTGGCAGGAGGCGTCGCGGCATCCGGAATCGCCGTCCTGACGCTCGTGCTGCCGCCCGCTTCGCTCAGCGCCGAGCTCGCGATGTCACGCGACGTCGGCGCGCCGCCGCTGTTCGCCGGCGCGGACGTCGTGAGCCTCGCCACGACCGGTGACACGGCGGAGTTCGGCGTCGGGGAGTGGTCCGCCGTCTTCGCGACGGCGACGAATCCCGACGCGTTCGACGGCACCCCCGTGACGTTGACGGGTTTCGTGACGCCCGGCGACGACGGCTTCGCCCTCACTCGGCTCGTCATCACGCACTGCGTCATCGATGCGCAATCGGCGAGCGTCCCCGTCTCGGTCGATGGCGCGGCAGCCGCCGCCGACACGGGCCAATGGGTCACGGTGACGGGCACGGTGCGCGCGACGCAGGACGGGCGCCTGTCGATCTCGGCGGACGAGGTCGCGGAGATCGACGAGCCCGGTGACCCGTATGAGTACTGACACCCGTCGCGGGCGATCGCGTGCCCGGCGCGGTCGCGCCTTCCTGACGACGCTCGGGCTCGTGGCGCTCTCACTCGCCCTCGTCGGGGCCGGCGCCGCCGCGATCGGGGTCATCCAGGGGCCGCGCATCACGAGTGTGCAGGTGGATCCCGATGCTGCGGTCACGGCATCCGGGTCACGCCTCATCGTGACGACGACGCAGTCGCTCTCGCCGGTGGATGCCTCGCAGGTCACGGTCGAGCCGGCGGTCCCGTTCGCCGTCGACACCTCGGGCCGGAGCGTCGGAGTGCGGTTCGCGCTGCCGCTGCGGGACGAGACGCAGTACACGGTGTCGATCGAGGGACTGCAGGGTCTCGGCGGAGGACCCGAGACGTCGGTCGTCGAGACGTTCGAGACGCCCGCTCTGGAGCTGCACCTCCTGCAACGGGCGGCGGCCGACGGCGACACGATCTTCCGTACCGACCTCGAGGGGGAGTCGGCGACCCCCGTCTTCACGCATACCCACATCGAGGACTTCCGCGCGACGGCGTCCCATCTCGTCGTCTCCGTGAGAGAGGACGATCGTCCGGCGCTCATCGTGACGGATCTCGAGGGGAACGGCGCGCGTGAGCTGCCGCTGCCGGGCGACGAGGGGATCATCACGGGTCTGCAGGCCGCCGATCGGGGAGAGACGATCGGCTACACCTTCACGGATGCCGACCTGGGCGAGGACGGCGGCCTCGAAAGCGCACTGTTCACCGCCTCCGCGTCGCAACCCGATGTCGCGCCGACGCCGATCGAGGTCGAGGGCGCCGATCCCCGCATCGCGGACTGGCGCTTCGTGCCGGACACCAACAGCATCCTGCTGCTCGGCTTCGACGGTTCGCTCCTGCTGACGGGCGCCGACGGCGGAGAGGCGACGCTGCTCGGGACGGCACTCGCGATCGACGGAATCGCGGGAACCTCGGCGATCGTCGAGCGCCTCGAGGCCCTGACCGTGATCGACCTGACGGACGGATCCGAGTCGCCGCTCATCGAACCCGCCGGAGAGCTCGGGATTCCGAGCGACGTCGTGCCGGTCCCCGGCGGTGGGACGCTTCGCACGATCGTGCAACTCGACGAGAGCGGTGTCCGCGCCCTCGGCATCACCGTCGCTTTCGTGGCGGACGACGGTGCCGACGCGGTCGTCGCCGAGGTGGACTCCGCCGACGCACTTGTCCAGACGTGCGTCGCACCGAGCGGGCGCTACGCGGCTCTCCTCGTCGCGCCGGACGCCGTCGACAACGCCTACGACCGCTACACCGTCCCGCTGCCGGAGCGGCTCGAGACGCGCGTCGTCGACATCGCGACGGGCGAGCAGGTCACGGCGCTCGCCGGGTTCGACATCTCGTGGTGCCGGGTTCCCCCGGGATGAGCCTCCACCCGGCACGCCGCCTCGAGCTGGCGGCACTCCCCGTCGACGTCGCGCCGCTCCTCCTCGGTGGAGTGCTGCGGACGGTCGTCGACGGCGACGAGGTCGCCGTCCGGCTCACCGAGGTCGAGGCGTACCACGGGCGCGGCACGGGCACGGTGGCAGACCCGGGCTCGCACGCCCGCATGGGACCGACGCCGCGCAACGCGACCATGTGGGGCGAGCCCGGACACCTGTACGTGTACCTCAGTCATGGCATCCACTCGTGCGTCAACATCGTGTGCGGCCCCGTCGGCACCGCCGGCGGTGTGCTCCTGCGGGCGGGCGAGATCGTCGAAGGGACGGATGCCGCGTTCCGCCGCCGTCCGACGGCCCGCACGCCGCGCGAACTCGCGCGCGGTCCGGGTCGCCTGGGTTCGGCGATCGGGTTGCGGCATCCGATCCATGACGGGCTCGATGCCGTCGACGCCGTCGAGCACGAGGGTGCCGTCGCGAGCCTGTGGCTCCCGGACGCGGTTCACACCTCGATCGCAACAGGTCCCCGCGTCGGCGTCGCGGGGACGGCCGGCACCGCGGCCTTCCCCTGGCGCTTCTGGATCGCGGGGGACCCGACCGTCTCGCCGTTCCGGTGGGGCCGCGGAGCCGAGGCGGTAGGCAAGGCCGTGCTAGACTGACTCTTTGTCTGCGCGCACTCCAGCACGCAGTTCGTATCCGCTCCCCTCATCCCACCCTGAAAAGGGTGCGTGAAACGCGGGTGCAGACAAGGGATCTTGGGTGGGGCCGTCCGGCTCCACGGTACTAAGGAGACATCACTATGGCAGCAGTGTGCCAGGTGACTGGAGCAGTTCCCGGCTTCGGTCACAACATCTCGCACTCGCACCGCCGGACGAAGCGCCGCTTCGACCCGAACGTGCAGAAGAAGACGTACTTCGTTCCTTCGCTCGGTCGTAAGATCACGCTCAACGTGTCCGCCAAGGGCATCAAGGTGATCGACGCCCGCGGCATCGAGTCCGTCGTCAAGGACCTCCTCGCGAAGGGTGTGAAGCTCTAATGGCGAAGAAAGCACAGGACGTCCGTCCGATCATCAAGCTGCGCTCGACCGCCGGCACGGGGTACACCTACGTGACGCGCAAGAACCGCCGCAACAACCCCGACCGCATCGTGCTCAAGAAGTACGACCCGGTCATCCGCAAGCACGTCGACTTCCGAGAGGAGCGCTAAGCATGGCCAAGAAGAGCAAGATCGCGCGCAACCAGCAGCGCCAGGCGGTCGTCGACCGCTACGCCGCGAAGCGTGCAGAGCTGAAGAAGGCGCTCGTGTCGCCGACCTCGACCGACGAAGAGCGCGAGGCCGCTCGCGTCGGCCTCCAGAAGCTGCCCCGCAACGCGTCGCCGGTGCGTCTGCGTTCGCGCGACGTCATCGACGGCCGCCCGCGCGGTGTCCTGACGAAGTTCGGCATCTCGCGTGTCCGCTTCCGCGACATGGCCCACCGTGGGGAACTCCCCGGTGTGACCAAGTCGAGCTGGTAAGCACCACAGCACAGGAACGGCCCGGGGTTCTTCGGAACCCCGGGCCGTTCTCCGTCGTGGTGCGGTGGATGCCGCCGCGAGACCGGGCGTCCCGCCGAAACAGGGCTGCATGCAGCTGGGTCTCGACGGCATGCCCGGTCTCGACGCGCGCTGCGCGCCGACGGGATGCTACTGCGCATGGGCGAGTGCCCAGTCGAGTGCGTAGTCGGCGACCTCCTCCCAGCCGTCCTGACTGACGATGCGGTGCGTGCGACCGGGGAACCACTTGTATTCGACGACGGCGGGGCTCCCCGTCGCCTTGTACTTCTTGACGATGGCCTCGCCGATCGCGGGCGGGACGACGTGGTCCTTCTCGCCCGTGATGATCAGGAGCGGGGCGCGGTCGGTGCGGCCGTAGTCGACGTGGGATGCGCCGCCCTTCTCGTTGAACGCAGCGCCGACGCCCTCGAAGAACACGCGGTTGTAGGAGTTGACGGCGAACTCCTCCCACAGCTCGTCCGACTCGGCGCGCGGGAGGTCGTTGCCGAACGTGAAGTGGAAGTGGCGCTTGGACAAGGGCTTGGCTCCGTTGCGGCCGAATGGGTTCGACAGGATCGGAGTTCCCGTCCACAGGGTCGAGAGGGGCAGTGTCGTGATGCCGGCGGGCTGGCCGGGGGTCACGCCGACGTAGGCGACTCCAAGGCTGCGGTCCGCGAGCATCTGGGCGAACAGGCCGCCGAACGAATGGCCCATGATGATCGGCTTCTGAGGAAGCGCGCGGATGATCCGCTCGTAGTGGTCGACGATCTGGACGATGCCGATCCCCTTCAGTGCTTCGGGATCGCGGCGGATGTCCTCGACGGTGCGGTCGTCGATGCCGGGCCAGCCGGGCACGGTGACGTCGTGGCCGGCGGCGCGGAAACGCTGGGCCCACGTGTCCCAGCTCTTCGGAGTCATCCACAGGCCGTGGATGAGGACGATCGGGGGTGCGGTGTTGTCGGACATGTCGTGCTCCTTGATCGGTGTGGTGAGTTCCAGGTCAGCCGGATCGTGGCACCCCGGCTGATGACGCCAGAGTAGACCGAACGTTCTATCTGTGCAAGACTTCCTTCGACGGAAGCCCCACGGACGGGATGGCACGATGGGAACGGAGGAAACCACATGACGACGGATGCCCCGCCACGCCGGCTCACCCCCGCCGGGGCGCGACTGCTCGATGCGGCCACGCGTCTCTTCTACAACGAGGGCATCCACTCCGTCGGCGTCGACCGCATCATCGAGGAGGCGGGAGTCACGCGGGCCACGATGTACAAGCAGTTCGCCGGCAAGGAGGGGCTCGTGCTCGCCTACCTCCAGGGCGAGGATGACGGCCTGCGCGCGCTCTTCGCCGACGCAGCACAGGCGTCCGAGGATCCCGACGTGCTGTTGGACCTCGTCGTGACAGGCATCGAGCGCGACATCCGCGAGCGGCATACCCGAGGATGCCCCTTCATCAACGCCGCAGCGGAGTATCCCGACGACGGGCCCGTTCGCGAGCTCATCACCGAACATCGTGAGTGGTTCCGAGCGACGCTGGAGCAGCTCTCCGCTGCGGCGGGACTCGCCGAGCCCGCCGAGGTCGCGGCATCCCTCGTCCTCCTTCGAGACGCAGCCCTCGTCGGGGGATACCTCGACGGCGAGGACCGCGTCGCTCCGGCATTCGCCCGAACGGCGCGCGGCGTCATCGCCGCGCACGGCTGACGCACGGCGTTCACACGGGCCTCTTTTGTCACATCCGCCCCCGACACGCCGTGCAAAGAGGCCCAATGTGGCCGGAAATCCGCGGAATTCCGCGGATCCTGGCTATAGTCGAGGCGGTCGATCCGACCAGCCGGGCGGCGTTCGCCTACCGGTCCCAGCAATAGGGGCGGCACATCTGCCGCCTTGGAGGACAACCCAATGGCTGACAAGTCCATCACCAAGACCGAGCTCGTCGCGAGCATCGCCAGCGCGACCGGCCAGAGCCAGGCTGCTGTCTCGGGCGTGCTCGACTCGCTCTTCTCGACCGTCTCGGAGGCCGTCGCCAAGGGCAGCAAGGTCTCGATCCCGGGCTGGATCTCGTTCGAGCAGGTCGAGACGTCGGCTCGCACGGGCCGCAACCCGCAGACGGGCGAAGAGATCAAGATCCCCGCGGGCAAGCGCGTGAAGGTCACCGCCGGCTCGAAGCTCAAGGCAGCGGTCAAGTAACGACCCGCAGGTCTGACAGGGGGATGCCGCGATTGCGCGGCATCCCCCTTCTCCTTGCCCAATAAGGTAGAGGAGTGAACCCCCGCCTTCTGCGGGCCGCCGGCCCGACGATCCTCGTCGTGGCCGCGCTCGTGGCGATCGTGTGGGGCCTCGCTTTCGGTGGCGGTGCCGCACCTCTCGCGATCGCCGACCCCGGGCCGTTCGCACGGTGGGGTCTTCCGATCGCGAAGCTCTTCGTCAATCTGTCCGCCGCGGGAGTCGTCGGCGTGCTCGTGACGGCGCTCTTCACCCTCAAGGCGGGGGAGCGGCCGTTCGACACGGCGCTGGATGCGGCATCCGTCTCGGCCGCCGTCTTCACCGTCTCGGCGGCGGTGACGGGCTTCCTGACCTTCGTCGACGCCTTCAACCCGGCGCTCGATGCCGGGCCCGAGTTCGGCGCCCAGCTCGGGCGTTTCCTCGTCGAGACCGAGGTCGGCCGCGTCTGGCTCATCACGACCGTCGCGGCGGCGATCCTGACGGTGCTGACCTTCGCCGTGCGCAGCTGGACTCCCGCCTTCCTCATCGCACTGCTCGCGATCGCCTCGCTCGTGCCGATGGGCACGCAGGGCCACTCGGGCGAAGAGGCGTTCCACCACGAGGCGATGACGGCCCTCATCATCCACATCATCGCGGCGGCCGTCTGGCTCGGCGGGCTGATCCTCGTCGTGCTGGTGCGTCCGCTCCTCGACCGGGGACGCGTCGCAGCAATGCTCGAGCGGTACTCGAGCATCGCGCTCGTCGCCTTCCTCGTCGTCGCCATCAGCGGCACCGTGCGGGCGGCGCTCGGGCTGCTGAACCTGTCCGCGCTCGCGTCGCCGTACGGCGTCATCCTCATCGTCAAGGTCGTCGCGCTCGTCATGATCGGCGCCCTCGGAGCCTGGTATCGGAGGCGCCTCATCGGCAGGATGCGGCAGGACGCGGCCTCACGCCGGTTCTGGGGCCTCATCGCGTTCGAACTCGCTCTCATGGGGATCGCGAGCGGTGCCGCGGCTGCTCTCGCCCGCACGCCTCCACCCGTAGCGGCGACGATTCCCCCCGTCCCGACTCCGGCAGAAGTGCTCACCGGTGCACCTCTGCCGCCCGAACTTACTCTCGAGCGGTGGTTCACGTCGTGGAACGTCGACCTCATCTGGGCGTTCGCCGTCGGCTTCGGGCTGTTCTTCTACTGGGTGGGCTTCGCGCGCCTGCGCCGACGGGGCGACCGCTGGCCCCTTCTGCGCGGCATCTCGTGGACGGCCGGACTTCTCCTGCTGCTGTGGGTCACGGCAGGTCCCGTGAACGTCTACCAGGACTATCTCTTCAGCATCCACATGATCGGGCACATGCTCCTGAGCATGGCGATCCCTGCCCTCCTCGTGGTCGGAGCACCGGTCACTCTGGCGGCGCGTGCCATCCGCAAACGCGACGACGGCACGCGCGGTGGGCGCGAGTGGATCCTGTGGGCCGTGCATTCGCCCGTCGCCCGCGTGCTCACGAACCCCTTCATCGCGGCGGGACTCTTCATCGGGTCGCTGTGGGTCTTCTACTACACCGATCTCTTCCGCTGGTCCCTGTACGACCACCTGGGGCACGAGTGGATGGTCGCGCACTTCCTCCTGACGGGCTATCTGTTCGTCCTGACGCTCATCGGGATCGACCCCGTCGCGTGGCGCCTGCCCTATGCGGGTCGTCTCCTGCTCCTCATCGGCGTCATGGCGATGCACGCCTTCTTCGGCATCGCCATCATGATGCAGTCCGGTCTCATGGTCGCCGAGTGGTTCGGCTCGATGGGCCGCACGTGGGGGGCGACGCCGCTCGAGGACCAGTACGTCGGCGGTGGCGTCGCGTGGTCCGTCGGTGAGATCCCGACGCTCATCCTGGCGATCGTCGTCGCGGTCCAGTGGAGTCGCTCCGACGAGCGGAACCAGAAGCGACGCGATCGCCACGCCGACCGGACGGGCGATTCGGAACTCGAGGAGTACAACGCGCGGCTCGCTGAGATCGCCGAGAAGGACGCCCGCCAGGTTCGCTGAGCATGACAGATGCCGCGGCATCCGTCACCTGCCGTCGGGACCGCCGACCGTGATCGTCGCCGTGCCGTCGGGAAGGATCGCGATCTTGCCGGTCAGCACGAACGGCACGTCTTCGCTCACGGCGCTCACGGAACCGTCGAAGAGGGACCGGATCTCGACGTCGATCCGCGCCGTCGCCTCCGTGGCGGGGATCGCCCATCCCGAGCCGTCGGGAACGACGGTGACGACGGGCTGACCCACGATCGACCATCGGGGCGTCGATGCGAGTCGGTCCTGCACGATGAAACCGAAGGGGCACGCCGTCGGCTGCAGCACCTCCTGCGTCGCGCACTGCGCGAGGAACTCGTCGACGCGCGTCTGGACGACGTCGACGAACTCGGGGGTCGGCTCGGCCTGGAGGTCGACGGGCACCGACGTGAACGGGCTGTCGGACAGGACGGCGACGCCCGGGCTCGCCGAGATCGCCGTGTCGACGGAGACCGAGTAGAGGCCGGGGGAGAAGACGAGGAGTGCGAGAGGCGCGAGCGGATCGGCGTCGGCTCCGTCGGGCGACACTTGCCGCTTGTCGATCTCGAACCCGTTGACGGCGAAGCTCATCGATCCGCGGACGACGAGATCGACGACGGCGAGAGGCGACGTCGCGAAGCGCCACGTCGGTGCGAGGCCGACCATGCCGTCCTGTGCGACCTCGAATGTCGTCTCGCCGTCGACGTTGCCGGCGCGATACGACACCGTCACGAGCGTGACGGCGTCTTGAGCGACTTCGGCGATCGTTTCGATGTCGGTCAGCGAAGCCAGGGCGGCTCGCCGGAGCAGGGCCTCGGACGCGTATGCCGGGAGACCCGCCGCGTCGAGGTCGGCCGAGTCGACGGTGACTCCGGGGAGCGCGAGCGCCTCGGCGGCTCGTCCGTCGCTGAGCATGGACAGATAGCGCTCGACGAATGCCGATGGCGAGTACACCTCGCGGTACATCGTCGCCACCGTCGCGGCGACGGCCGCGACGAGGAGCACGCCGACGATGGCGAGCATGGTCATGTCGAGCGCGAGCCCCTGGCGACGAGGCTTCGGCGCAACAGCTCGCGGCGCGGAAAGAGGAGGGGGCGTGGCCGGCGGCGCGGTCACCGACGTGCCACCGCGCGCGCGCTGCTCATCCGCCGTCGAGCTCAACGCCCCTGTATCCGCCACCTGTGTTCACCCCCCGGTCTGCCGTTCCAGTCTACGAAGCTCGCCTGGGCCGGTCAGCCGCCGTGACGTCGGACGACATCGTGTCCCCCGGACGGCGCGGGTGGCCGGGGTGCGGCATCCGCTCGTTAGCATGAATCGGTGACCATGCCCTCTCTCTCCGCTGAGCAGGAGGCGCTGTACCGACTCATCGAGGACACGAACGAGCACGTCTTCGTGACGGGTCGCGCGGGCACGGGAAAGTCGACGCTGCTTCAGCATCTGGCATGGCACACCTCGAAGCAGATCGCCGTGTGCGCCCCCACGGGCGTCGCGGCGCTCAACGTCGAGGGACAGACCATCCACTCCCTCTTCCGGTTGCCGATCGGGCTCATCGGCACGACGGATGAGAAGCAGACGGATGCCACCCGCAAGATCCTCAACGCGATCGAGACGCTCGTCATCGACGAGATCTCCATGGTCAACGCCGACCTCATGGACGCGATCGATCGCTCCCTGCGCATCGCACGCGGCCGCCGTTCGGAGCCGTTCGGGGGAGTGCAGATCGTCATGTTCGGCGACCCGTATCAGCTCGCACCGGTTCCCCCGAAGGGCGATGAGCTGCGCTACGTCCAGGACCACTACCGGTCTTTCTGGTTCTTCGACGCCCACGTCTGGGCCGGTGCCGAACCGGCTGCGGATGGCCTGATCGATCTCGGTCGGCACGGTGCCGACCTGCACATCCGCGAGCTCGTCGACATCCACCGGCAGTCCGACACCGACTTCAAGGCGATGCTCAACGCCGTGCGGCACGGGATCGTCACGGCCGACATCGCCCAGGCGCTCAACGACGCCGGTGCGCGCACGCCCCCGGATCCCTCTGATGACGACGAGACGCCGATCATCACGCTCGCGACGCGCAACGACATCGTCAACGGCATCAACCGGCGCCACCTCGAGGCGCTTCGCGGCCGTGAGCAGACGGCGATGGCCGAGGTGAGCGGCGACTTCGGACGGGGGGATGCCGCGTACCCCGCCGACCCCGAGCTGAAGCTCAAGGTAGGTGCGCAGGTGATGTTCCTCCGCAACGACCGCGGCGGCTTCCCCGATCCTCCGCGCTGGGTCAACGGCACGATCGGGCGCGTGACGCGCATCGCGGGCGGCACGGTCCGTGTCGACGTGGACGGCGATGAGGTCGAGGTCGAGCCGGCCGTGTGGGAGAAGTACCGCTACGCCTACGATCCCGGCTCCCGATCGCTCACGCGCGACATCGTGGCCGAGTTCACGCAGTTCCCGCTGCGACTGGCGTGGGCCGTGACGATCCACAAGTCGCAGGGCAAGACGTACGACCGGGCCATCGTCGACCTGGGCTCAGGCGCCTTCGCGCCGGGGCAGACGTACGTTGCGCTCTCGCGCCTGACGTCGCTCGACGGCCTCTACCTGACGCGTCCCCTCCGCCCGAGTGACATCCGCGTCGACGGCGACGTGCGGCGCTTCATGGCCGCCGTCCGCAGTCGCGCCTCGACCCCCGAGCTCCCACCCTCGGCCTCCCGCTGACGGGCTCCTCACATCGCCGAGAAGACCTGAACTGCTCGTCTCCGGGCCGAAATCGAGCGGTTTCGGTCTTCTCGACGATGGGAGGCTTCCGTGCGCCGCGCAAGCCGAGATCGCTCTCGCCCCCCGCCCCCCCCGCGCCCCCCGCGCCGAAAAGACCCGGACTGCTCGTTTCGACCTCAGAACGCAGCGGTTCGGGTCTTTTCGGCCAACGGCGGCCGGCCGCGGCGAACGGCGAACGGCGAACGGCGAACGGCGGCGGGGAGGGGGACGCGGGCGGGAGGGTCGGCGGGTCAGGCGACGGCGGACGCCGACTTGGCGGCGGCGAGGTCTTCGAAGAGGTCGGTGTTGAACTGGTAGGCCAGCAGCACTTCCTCGATGATGCGGTCCTGCTCCGCGGCATCCCACGGGGCGGCGTCGAGCTGCTCTCGGTAGACGTCTTTGAACGCCTTCGGGTCGGCGATGTCGTCGAAGATGTAGAACCCGATGCCGTTCGTCTCGAAGCCGAATCGCCGCGCCATGAGTCGGCCGATGAAGAGGCCGCCCGAGAGGTCGCCGAGGTACCGCGTGTAATGGTGGGCGACGAACCCGCCGGCCCACGTCGCCCCGACCTCGTTGATCCGGTCGACATAGCGCCGGGTCGTCGGCAGCGGCTCGATGCGGTCGCGCCAGTCGGGTCCGACGAGGAACTCCAGGTCGGCCTCGAGCGCGGGCAGTCGTGTCAGCTTGTCGGTGATGAAGACGGATGCCACGGGGTCGCGGCGCATCAGCTCGGCGGTGCGCTCGAGTGCCTCGTAGATGTACCAGTGCTGCGCGACGAGCGCGATGTAGTCCTCGCGGGTTCCGTCGCCCTTGACGAGATCGGCCATGAAGCCGGCGTGCTCGCTGCCCGCGTGCGCGTTCGAGGAGCGCTCGCGGAGCGCGGTCGAGAACGGGATGAGATCGCTCATGGCACACAGCATAGAGGACTTAGGGCAACCTAACCTACTTAGAGTTATCCGTGAGGGGATGCCGGGATCTCACGCGTGCGGTCGTGGCTCGATCCCGAGCCGCGCGCACGCCGCGTCGTAGAGGGCGACGATCTCGCGCCGCACCTCCGCCCGCTCGGTGATGGGGCCTCCGGGCCACGCAACGCGCAGCTGTGACGTCACTCCCTCCGCGCCCGTCACGGACCAGTCGCCGCCGTCTCCGTCGAAGTCCGTCATCGTCGCCATCCGGGCCTCGGCATCCTGACCGAAGGCGCGTGCGATGAGGAGGTTGTCGTCGGTGTGGTCGTCGTTCATGTGTCCGAGGACGGCGGCGCGGACGGTGTCGTCGAAGATATGCGTCATGATCGTTCAGCGTACGGTCCGCCGTGACACTGTCGTGATCTGCGTGTGTTTGAATCGTTCAGACCATCATCGGGGGGTGATCATGCGGCGAGGCACCGCACGGCGGCGGATCGCCGGGACGATCGCTGTCGCCCTCGCGTCCGTCTTGGCGCTCGCGGCGTGCACAGGATCACCGGATCCCGAAGTCGAGCAGCCCGCGCAGGTCGAGGGAGGATTCCCCGACGAGACGCAGGCGCAGCTCGAGGCGGCCGTCACGCACGCGATGGGCGCGACAGGATCCTCCGGCGCGATCGTCGGCGTGTGGGCACCATGGAGCGGATCCTGGGTCGCCGGCGTCGGCACGCAGACTCCCGGGGGCGCCGCCGTGTCAGCCGACATGGGCTTCCGTGCCGCGCAGGTCACTCGGCCCATGACGTGCGACCTCCTGTACTCGGCGGTCGCTCAGGGGCTCGTCGAACTCGATGATCCTGTCTCGGAGTACGTCTCGGGCGTCGCCGACCTCGACGAGGTCACGCTCGAGCAATTGTGCGACGGCACGTCCGGCATCGGCTCGTACGCGCCTCAGCTGAGTCCGCTGTGGACAAGCAACCCCTCGCGGGTCTGGAATCCTCGTGAGCTCGCGAGCTATGGTCTGGGCGCACCCCGGCTGGCAGAGCCCGGCACTGCGTACCAGGGCACGGATGCCGGTTACGTTCTGCTCGGCCTCGCGCTCGAGCGGGCGACCGGTCAGAGCGCCGCCGCACTCATCGCCGAGCGCATCGCCGAGCCCCTCGGACTGTCTTCGACGCGACTCCCGTCCGGCGCAGCGGCAGCTCCCGAGGCGAGTGGCGGAGCTCTCGTCGGGCTTCAGTCCTTCCCGGGAGAAGGCGGTGCGCTCAACTGTGCCGAGCCGCGCGACATGACCGACATGTCCGCCAGCATCGGGTTCACCGACGCCGGCGTCGTGTCCGATGTCGACGACCTCCGCATCTACGCACAGGCGCTGGCATCGGGAGCGACGACGCCCGACGCGTACGCCGATGATCGCTTCGCCGACGCCAAGCCGCTCTCGGCCGACGGCCCCTCGTGGATGACCGCGGCCGGAGGAGCTCTCCTCATCGGCTCTCTCGTCGGCAACTACGGCTCCGTCCCGGGGTACGCCACGGCGGCGTTCTCCGACTCGGTGACAGGTCTCACGGTCGTCGTCGTGCTCAACAACTCGGCAGCGGGCGGCGCCCCCGCGGGAAATCTCGCTTGGGAGCTCGCCGCCCTCGCGTCGAAGGCTCCGGCCGCCAGCGGACAGGTCGTTCCCGAAGCAGGACTGCCCTGGACTCCCCAGCAGTTCCACGACGCGATCGCCGCCGGGGCCGTCTGCACACCCCCCGCTGCGTGACAAGCCCCCGCTCGGCGGGTGCGCACCTGGCAGGGTGGAAGTAATCGACGGCAGGAGGCCATATGAAGCAGCGCACGCTCGCGGGGCGACAGGTATCGGCAATCGGACTCGGTGCCATGCCGCTCTCGATGAACAACGACAAGGTGACGCCGTCGCATGAGGACGCCGTCGCCACCGTGCAGGCGGCTCTCGACGCGGGAGTCACCTTCATCGACACGGCGGACTGCTACGCCCCCGCCTGGAACGAGATGGGCCACAACGAACGGATCGTCGCAGAAGCGCTGCGCACATGGAGCGGTGACAGTTCCGGCATCCTCGTCGCCACCAAGGGCGGCATCACGCGCAGCGAAGGCGAGATCTGGGGGCGCGATGGTTCCGCCGCCTACCTTCGCAGCGCCGTCGAGCAGTCGATGGAGAACCTCGGGGTCGACGTCATCGAGCTGTACCAGTACCACCGGCCCGACCGGTGGATGGTCTACGGCGAGGTCATGGCAACACTCGCGACGCTCCAGCAGGAGGGGCTCATCCGATCCGTCGGCATCTCGAACGCGAGTGTCGAGGAGATCGAGATCGCCGAGCAGGTGCTCGGCGCGGGCAACCTCGCGAGCGTGCAGAACGAGTTCTCGCCGCGGCATCCCGGCAGCATCGGTGAGCTGCAGTACTGCGCTGAGCGCGACATCGCGTTCCTCCCGTGGAGCCCGCTCGGTGGGACCGGCGGGGGCGCGCGAAGCGTCGGTGACCGCTTCGCGGACTTCCGTGAGGTCGGCGAGCAACACGGAGTCAGCCCGCAACAGGTCGTGCTCGCATGGGAGCTGGCGCTCGATCCGCACGTCATCCCGATCCCCGGAGCTCGTCGCGCGGCGTCGATCCAGGACTCCGTCAAGGCCGCGGATCTGGAGCTCAGCGCCGACGAGATCGCACGCCTCTCCCGCTCCGTCGGCATCGGCGGCTGACCGGCCTCGCGATCCTCGCACCTCCACGCCGAGAAGACCCAAACCGCAGCAAAATCTGCTCAGAAGTCGCGGTTTCCGTCTTTTCGGCAGGGTGCCACGACGCCTTTGGCGGCGTGGGCCCACCCGCGGCCGGTTCTGATCCGACGCCATCAACACGAATGTCCTGACGCACCACCTTCGGCGGTACGTCAGGACATTGGAGGGGATGACGGGAATCGAACCCGCGCTATCAGCTTGGGAAGCTGAAGTTCTGCCATTGAACTACATCCCCGCGGTGACGCCAGCATAACAAAGGCCGGTGGCGGCGGCATCCGATCGCCCTAGTCTGGACTCGTGCTGCTCTCGGATCGCGACATCAAACTCGAACTCGACGCCGGACGGATCGGCCTCGAGCCCTACGACCCGGCGATGGTCCAGCCGTCGAGCATCGACGTGCGCCTCGACAGGTACTTCCGGCTGTTCGACAACCACAAGTACCCCTTCATCGACCCCGCCGAGGACCAGCCCGAGCTCACGCACCTCATCGAGGTCGAGCCCTCCGAGCCGTTCATCCTGCATCCGGGGGAGTTCGTGCTCGGGTCGACCTACGAGCAGGTGACGCTTCCCGACGACGTCGCCGCGCGGCTCGAGGGCAAGTCGTCGCTCGGACGCTTGGGGCTCCTCACCCACTCGACGGCGGGGTTCATCGACCCGGGCTTCTCGGGTCACGTGACGCTCGAGCTCTCGAACGTCGCGACGCTGCCGATCAAGCTGTGGCCGGGGATGAAGATCGGTCAGCTGTGCTTCTTCCGGCTCACCTCGCCCACGGAGAACCCGTACGGAACGGGTCCGTACAGCAACCGCTATCAGGGTCAGCGGGGTCCGACGGCGTCGCGGTCGTTCATGAACTTCCACCGCACCGACGTCGCTGCGACGGACTCCGGTTCGCTCGGGGGCTGATCCGTCGCCACCCGGGGCGCCTTCGCGAGCGTCGCTAGGGTGAAAGCATGGCTACGACGGCGAGCGCGGATTCCGCGGCACCCACAAGCCCGCAGCAGAAGAGCACGATCAAGAGGTGGGTCTTCTGGCCTGCCGCTGTCGTGGTCCTCGCGTTCAGCGCATTCGCGCTCCTCGCGCCGACCGCCGCCGAAGCCGCGTTCGACGCGATCCAGACCTCCATCGTCAACGCGTTCAACTGGTACTACGTGCTCATCGCGGCGTTCTTCGTGATCTTCGCACTGGGAATCGGATTCAGTCGATTCGGCGACATCCGGCTCGGTGCCGATGACGACAAGCCGGAGTTCTCGCTCGGCGCGTGGTTCTCGCTGCTGTTCGCCGCGGGCATGGGCATCGGGCTCGTCTTCTACGGCGTCAGCGAACCGCTCAGCCACTTCGTCACTCCGCGTCCCGGCCTGACGGGGACTCCGGAGCAGCTCGCGCAGGCGGCGCTCAGTCAGACGTATCTGCACTGGGGCGTCCAGGCCTGGTCGATCTACGTCGTCGTGGGGCTCGGCCTGGCGTACGCGATCCATCGGCGGAAGCGTCCGATCTCGATCCGCTGGGCCCTCGAGCCGCTCCTGGGCAAGCGCGTCCGCGGCGGATGGGGCAACGCGATCGATGTCGTCGCGCTCGTCGGAACCCTCTTCGGTGTCGCGACGTCGCTCGGGCTCGGAGTGCTGCAGATCAGTGCGGGTCTCGACTCGGCCGGCATCCTCGAACCCTCCGAGCCGGTCCAGATCGGCATCATCTCGGTCATCACCGTCTTCGTCCTCATGTCGGTGCTCTCGGGGGTCACGAAGGGCATGAAGTGGCTGTCGTCCACGAACCTCGTCCTGGCGGGTCTCCTCGTGCTCTACCTGCTGATCTTCGGGCAGACGGAGTTCCTGCTGCGCGAGTGGGTGCAGTCGATCGGAAACTACATCCAGGGCTTCATCGGCCTCTCATTCAATGTCAGCGCCTTCCAGGGAACTGCGGGCGAGGAGTGGCAGGCCGCGTGGACGTCGTTCTACTGGGGCTGGTGGATCTCATGGGCGCCCTTCGTCGGGATCTTCATCGCCCGCATCTCGCGGGGGCGCACGGTCCGTCAGTTTGTCATGGGCGTCATCATCGTTCCGACGCTCATCACGATCCTGTGGTTCGCCGTGCTCGGCGGTTCGGCGCTGTACCTCGAGCTGACGCGGCCCGGTTCGATGACGACGCCCGAGGGCACCGTCGACCTCAACACGTCGCTCTTCCAGCTCCTCGAGTACATCCCCGGAACGCCCGTGCTCACGATCGGAGTCATCCTCCTCATCACGATCTTCTTCATCACGTCGTCGGATTCGGGAGCACTCGTGATGGGGATGATCGCGACGGGCGGGCAGATCAATCCGCGCAAGTGGGTACGCGTGTTCTTCACCCTCGCGACAGCGGTGCTCGCCGTGGCGCTCCTGCTGACGGGAGGACTCCAAGCGCTCCAGACGGCGGCGATCATCATCGCCTTGCCCTTCAGCGTCATCATGCTGCTCATGTGCTGGTCGACCGTCGTCGCGTTCAGTCGCGAGCGCCGCGCCTACGATCGTGCGGCGCGTGCGCAACTGGTCGACCAGATCGGCGAGTACTACGGTCTCGAGGTGGAAGCACCCGCCGAGGAGGGCGTGATCCACGAGCCCTCATGGCTGCGCCGGCTCGGCCGGAGCATGGGTCTGCGGAACGATCCGCCGACGGAGGCAGTGCCGGTCGCGTCGGACGCGAAGCAGCCCCTGCGGACGCGCGTCGACGGTGAGCAGCCGTCGCGTCGGGCGATCCGTGGCGCGCTGGATGCCGCGAATGCCGAGCCCGGCGGAGTGCCGACCGACGACATCGACTCCGTCGTGCGCCGCGATCCCCGCTCGCCGGGCGACGTCGCAGACGTTCCCGACCGGACGGCCGACGACGACGGGCGAGACCCGCTGCGCTGAGGCGGCACCGGAACGCGGGAGAAGAGACGCGGCCGACGCGACGCCCCTTCCCGAGTGAGCGGATGCCGCGGCTACGCGCTGCGTCCGTGTGCGAGCCCCGCTTCGAACCCGCGTTCGTACGCGCGCTCGCCGGGGTGAGCGTGGCCGTGCTGGCCGCCGCAGCGACGCCCGTGCGGGCCGTGGCCGTGGCCGAATGGTCCGGGCCCGAACGGTCCGGGCCCGAACGGAGCGGAAGGGCCGTCGTGCTCGAACCCGGACATGCCGCGCCGACCGAAGCGACGGCCGAAGCGACGACCGCCTCGCCACGCGCGGGCGTCGGGGTCGTCGCCGCCGAGTTCGCGGGCGATGGCCTCGAGTGACGCCATCGTCGTGGCGAAGTCGTCGGGCGACACGGCTCCCGAGACACGTTCGCGGATGCCGTCGACGATCGCGCCCAGGCGGTCCTTGGCCGCGCGTCCTTCATCGGTGAGGGCCCAGGTTCCGTCCGACTGCTCGGCGGCCCAGCCGCGTTCGTCGAGTCGGCGCAGTCGCTTGCCGCGACGCGCGAACTCTGCGGCGAAGGGCGGGACGTCGACATCGCCGGCGAGGACGCTGAGCAGCATCCAGTCGCGTCGATCGACGCCTTCGGACGCGAAAGCGGTCGCGAACTCGGCGGAAATGAGTCCGTCGACGACGCGGAGCCAGTAGCCCAGCGGGCGCTCGGGTGGTGTGTGCTGTGTGTTCTCGGTGGTCATGAGGAGTCCTTTCGTGGGATCCGGGAGGATCCGGGTGCTTACATGTCTCCTGACATGCATATGCAGTGTGACATGCATCTCAAACGCATGTCAAATGGCATGTATTCTGGCTGTGTGACCGAGAAGGATTCCGCTCTCCCGGCCGAACGCATCGCTGCCGCCCTCGCGCAGCTGCGTGGCCCCCGCCCTGCGCCGGGCTCCGGGCCGCCCCCGTGGGCGCATCCGGGAGGCCCCGGGCGTGGAGCGCCCTGGGGTTCGGGAGAGCGCGGCGGACCGCACGGTGGCCACGGTCCCTTCGGCGGGAAGTGGGCCGAGCACGGTCCGATGGCCCGCTTCGCTGCGCGGTTCCGCCTGCTCGAAGCGCTCGCCGCGGCATCCCACCCGCTCTCCGTCTCGGAGCTCGCCGATCGGATCGGCGTCGATCAGCCGCGGGCGAGCCGACTCGTGCAGGCTGCCGTCGCGGAAGGCCATGTGCGGCGCGAAGCCAACGCCGCCGATGCGCGGCGCACCGACATCGTGCTGACGGATGCCGGCAGGGCCGTCGTCTCGCAGGCCCGCGGAGCGCGGATCGAGGCGGTGGGAACGGCGCTCGCCGACTTCACCCCCGAAGAGGCCGACGAACTCGCTCGGCTCCTCTCCAAGCTCGCGGCATCCTGGCCCCGCCCCCGTTGACGGCCCCCAGCCCTCTTGCGAGAAGACTCAAACCGCTCGATTTCGGGCGCTATTGCAGCAGATCGGGTCTTCTCGGCATCGGGGGTCGGCGCGTCAGGCGGCGACCTTCGGGGGAGCCTTGACGGGGATGAGGAGGGCCAGACCCAGGGCGAGGACGAGGACGATCCCGAGGATGCCGTAAGCGGTCGTCGCCGTGAGGGTGATCAGCACCGCCCACAGGAGCGAGGCCATCCAGCTCGCCGCGCGACCCGTCGTGGCGTACAGGCCGAAGATCTCGCCCTCGCGGCCGGCGGGGGTCACCCGCGCGAGGAACGATCGCGACGACGCCTGCGCGGGACCGACGAAGGCGCACAGAAGCAGCCCGCCGATCCAGAAGACGACGGTACCTGCATCCACGAGCAGGAAGACTCCGACGCCGGCGACGATCATGGCGCCGAGTGAGAACATGATGATCGTCTTGGGGCCGAGCCGGTCGTCGAGTCGTCCCGCCAAGAGCGTCGACACGCCCGCGATGAGGTTGGCGGCGATGCCGAAGATGACGAGCTCGATGAAGCTGAACCCGAACACCTGGCCCGCGATGATGGCGCCGAAGGTGAACACGCCGCTGAGTCCGTCGCGGAAGACCGCGCTTGCGAGGAGGAACCAGAACGTCGGACGCGAGCCGGGGTTGCGGTACAGGCCGACGACGTCGCGGATGAGGAGGCCGTAGGCGCGGAAGATCCCGGCGCGCCGCTCGGGGCGACCGAGCGAGGGTTCGGGGACGCGGAAGAAGATCGGCAGCGCGAAGACGATGGCCCACAGCGCACACCCGACGGCGATGATGCGGAACGGCAGGCCCCCTTCTTCGCTGAGCCCGAACCAGTCCGACATGTAGAAGACGACCACGAGCACGAGGGCCACGATCCCGCCCAGGTAGCCGAAGCCCCACCCGAGTCCCGAGACGCGGCCGATCGTCTTCGGCGTCGCGATCCCGATGAGCATCGCGTTGTAGTTGACGCCGGCGATCTCACTGAAGACGGTTCCCGCCGAGATGAGCGCGACACCGAGCCAGAACAGCGTCGGCGTCGGCTCGACGAACCAGAGCCCGAACATGCACAGGATGAGGGCTCCCGTTCCGATCCCGAGCCACAGCTTCTGCCGGCCGGCCGCGTCGGCCTGCTGACCGAGGACGGGTGCGATGAGCAGGATGAGCACGCCCGCGACGGTCGTGCCCCAGCCGAGTCCCGATGCGAGTCCCGCCTCGGCGGCCAGTCGAGCGGGGTCGTTGTCGGCGAGCGAAGCGACGTCGGCAGGGAGGAATGCTTCCGTCGTGAGATAGAGCGCCGTGAAGATGAAGGTGAGGATGACGGTGTTGAACGGCTGCGTCGCCCAGTCCCACAGCGCCCAGGAGAACACCGTGGAACGCGACGCCGGAGAGTTCTCGCGGAGATCGAGTCCCATGACGGGAACGGCGCCGCTGTCTGCGGTGGCCGGGGGCGGCGTCACGGAGGGGTGTTCGGGGTGCGACATGTTCGTCACGGTATGACCCTTCGATGAACATCGGGTTTCGGTGCCCCTGAGCCCCAGCTCCGGGCGGGCCGCGCCGGTGCGGCTGGGATCACGCTACTCCGACGGCGGCGCATCCGAGAGCAGGCAAACTTGAGCCAATTCATATCAAGTTTGAATTGACAGGATCCGGGACACCGCGTTAGCCTTGAGTCATCACGGCTCAAGTGCGAGCCGCCACGACTTTTCGCAACCAACCCGTTGCGCTGACACCTCGGGCCGCGGCATCCGTCACGGCCCAGACAGAAGGAGAGAAACACATGGCACGTGCTGTGGGAATCGACCTCGGGACGACGAACTCCGTCGTGAGCGTCCTCGAGGGCGGCGAGCCGAAGGTCATCGCCAACGCCGAGGGCTTCCGCACGACCCCGTCGGTCGTCGCGTTCACGAAGGACGGCGAGGTGCTCGTCGGCGAGACCGCGAAGCGCCAGGCCGTCACCAACGTCGACCGGACGGTCGCGTCGGTCAAGCGCCACATGGGCACCGACTGGACCTTTGAGGTCGACGGCAAGAAGTGGACGCCGCAGGAGATCTCTGCGCGCATTCTCCAGAAGCTCAAGCGGGATGCCGAGGAGTACCTGGGCGACGCCGTCACCGACGCCGTCATCACGGTCCCGGCGTACTTCAACGACGCCGAGCGTCAGGCCACGAAAGAGGCCGGCGAGATCGCGGGCCTCAACGTCCTGCGCATCATCAACGAGCCGACCGCGGCAGCCCTCGCCTACGGCCTCGACAAGGGCAAGGAAGACGAATTGATCCTCGTCTTCGACCTCGGTGGCGGAACGTTCGACGTGTCGCTGCTCGAAGTGGGCAAGGACGACGACTTCTCGACCATCCAGGTGCGCTCGACCGCCGGTGACAACCGCCTCGGTGGAGACGACTGGGACCAGCGCCTCGTCGACTACTTCATCAAGCAGTTCAAGGACACGACGGGCGTCGACGTCTCGGGAGACAAGATCGCACTGCAGCGCCTCAAGGAGGCCGCCGAGCAGGCGAAGAAGGAGCTGTCCTCGTCGACCTCGACGAGTGTCAACCTCCCGTATCTCTCGCTCACCGACAGCGGTCCCGTCTCGCTCAGCGAGACGGTCACGCGTGCCAAGTTCGAGGACCTGACGAAGGATCTCCTCGACCGCACGAAGAAGCCGTTCGAAGACGTCATCCGCGAAGCGGGCATCAAGGTGGCCGACATCGACCACATCGTGCTCGTCGGTGGCTCGACCCGTATGCCGGCCGTTGCCGAACTCGTCAAGCGCGAGACCGGCAAGGACGCCAACAAGGGCGTGAACCCCGATGAGGTCGTGGCCGTGGGCGCAGCCCTGCAGGCCGGTGTCCTCAAGGGCGAGCGCAAGGACGTCCTCCTCATCGACGTGACCCCCCTGAGCCTCGGCATCGAGACGAAGGGCGGCATCATGACGAAGCTCATCGAGCGCAACACCGCTATCCCCACGAAGCGCAGCGAGACCTTCACGACCGCCGACGACAACCAGCCGTCGGTCGCGATCCAGGTCTTCCAGGGCGAGCGCGAGTTCACGCGCGACAACAAGCCGCTGGGCACGTTCGAGCTGACCGGGATCGCGCCCGCGCCCCGCGGCATCCCGCAGGTCGAGGTCACCTTCGACATCGACGCGAACGGCATCGTTCACGTCTCGGCGAAGGACAAGGGCACCGGCAAGGAGCAGTCGATGACCATCACGGGCGGTTCGTCGCTCGCGAAGGACGACATCGAGCGCATGGTGCGCGAGGCCGAGGAGCACGCGGCGGAAGACAAGAAGCGCCGTGAGGCGGCCGAGGTGCGCAACCAGGCCGAGACGCTCGCGTACTCGATCGAGAAGCTCATCAAAGACAACGACGACAAGCTCCCCGAAGAGGTCAAGACCTCCGTTCAGGGTGATGTCGACGCTCTCAAGACGGCGCTCGCCGGCGACGACGACGATGCGGTCAAGACCGCGTACGACAAGCTGAGCCAGAGCCAGCAGCAGCTGGGCGAGGCGATCTACGCTTCGCAGCAGGCGGCGGGCGAGCAGGGCGACCCGACGGTGGCCGACCCGGGCAACGGCGATGTGCCGAACCCCGAGGAGGACGTCATCGATGCCGAGGTCGTCGACGACGAGGAAGAGAAGAAGTAGGAGACATGACCGAGAAGGACTTCGGAAACGACGAGGTCCGTCCGGACGACGAGGGGTCGGAGGCGCACGTCTCCGACCCCGCGTCGCACCAGGACGACCTGACGGTCGACGACATCCTCGGCGCGGACCAGACCGACGACGCCCTCACGGGCGATGACGCGGTCGACCTCCCGCCCGAGGCGGCGGGCTACCTCGCCGACCTGAAGCGACTGACGGCCGAGTACGCGAACTACCGTCGGCGCACGGAGGAGCAGCGCGAGATCGAGATCGCCCGCGCGAAGGGTGAGGCCGCTCGCAGTCTGCTCCCCGTGCTCGACGACCTCGATCGCGCCGAGAAGCACGGCGACCTCGAAGAGGGCACCCCGTTCGCAGCGATCGCGGGCAAGGTCCGTGCGTCCGCCGCGAAGCTCGGCGTGACCGCGTACGGCGCAGCGGGCGATGTGTTCGACCCCCAGCAGCACGAGGCCATCTTCCAGGTGCCGACACCCGGCCAGACCGAGACCGTCGTGCTCGAGGTCGTCGAGGTGGGCTACCGCCTGGGCGAGGTCGAACTGCGTCCGGCGAAGGTCGTCGTCGCCGTCCCCGGCGAGTAAGACGGGAGGAGGCATCCATGGCAAGTCAGGACTGGTTCGACAAGGACTTCTACAAGGTCCTCGGAGTCTCCAAAGACGTCTCGGACGCCGACCTCAAGAAGACGTATCGCAAGCTCGCGCGTCAGTACCACCCCGACTCCAATCAGGGTGATGCCTCGGCCGAGGCGAAGTTCAAGGAGATCAGCGAGGCGTACGCCGTGCTGAGCGATGCCGAACAGCGCGCGGAGTACGACCAGATCAGGGCGATGGGCTCGGGCGCGCGCTTCACGGCCGGCGGCCAGGGCGCCGGTGGCTTCGAGGACGTGTTCTCGCAGTTCAGCCAAGGTCGCGGTGGTGGTCGCTACGCGTCGGCCGAGGACTTCGACGACATCTTCTCGATGTTCGGACAGAGCGGCGGCGGATTCGGCTCCGGGCGGTTCGGCCAGCCCACGGGCGGGTTCCGCGGCTACGGCGGTCCGACGCGCGGCGCGGACGTCACCGCGCGCACGACGATCGACTTCCTCACCGCGACCAAGGGCGAGACGATCACGCTGCAGGGCGAGGACGGTCGCCCGTTCAAGGTCAAGATCCCCGCGGGGGTGTCCGACGGGCAGAAGATCCGCCTGCGCGGTCGTGGCCGCCCCTCGCCCGACGGCGGAGAGCCGGGAGACATCGTGGTGCAGATCACGGTGCGTCCGCATCCCGTCTTCGAGCGCGACGGCATCAATCTGCGCGTCAAGGTCCCCGTGACCTTCACCGAGGCGGCGCTCGGCGCGACGATCGAGGTTCCGACGCTGGGCGGCGACCCCGTCAAGCTCCGCGTCGCGCCGGGAACTCCCTCGGGCCGCGTGCTCCGCGTGAAGGGCCGAGGGGTCGAGACGAAGAAGGGTACGGGCGATCTCCTCGCCGAAGTCCAGGTCGCGGTGCCCGCACACCTCGACGAGGCGGCCCGGGAGGCGCTCGAGAAGTTCCAGTCGCTCGAACCGAAGGAGAACCCGCGCGCGGACCTCATGGCCAAGGCGCGCGGCTGACGAGGAGGTGAGAACGATGACGACCGACGATCTGGACGACGACGCCCCGATCTTCGCGATCGCCGTCGCCGCTGAATTGACCGGCATGCATCCGCAGACGCTCCGCCAGTACGACCGGATGGGTCTCGTCGTTCCCGCCCGCACACAGGGCGGGTCGCGACGCTACTCTCTTCGGCACGTGCAGCAGCTGCGGGAGGTGGCGCGGATGTCGGCGGAGGGCATGGGCCTTCCGGCGATCGTGCGCATCCTCGAGCTCGAAGCGCGCGTGCGCGACCTCCACGTGCGCGTCCGCGACCTCGAAGACCGCGTCCGCGCCGAGCTCGAACGACGCCCCGGCGCCCGCGTCTTCGCTGCGGGATCGACGGGGGCGGTCGTGACGCTCCGCCACGGTGCGCGTGCACGCCGCGCGACCGACATCGTGGTGTGGAGGCCGCGGCAGCACATCGCCCGCGACGACGCCGACGAGGACTGATCAGGCGGATGCCGCGACGAACGCGTCGTAGTCCTGTCGAGACAGTGCGGCGTAGGCGTTCGCCCACTCCAGGAGCGCCTCGCCGATGACGCGGCCGTTGCCGATGTAGCCCGCGACGACGGCGGCGTTCGGCGACTGCGCGTGAGCGCGTGCGAGGACTGCCGCGCACGACTCGGCGTAGACGCGGAAAGGTCGATCGTCGAGCTGCTCGAGGTCGATCCCACCCTTCATGTCGTGGAACTGGCGTACGTAGAAGTCGCCCGCGTATGCCTGGAGATGACCGAGGAACGGGTCCGAGACGGCCTGCAGGATGCGCTGCATCCCGACGACGCGACCGCCCTCGCCGTGCTCGGCGACGTACGCGGTGAACGCCTCGGGCTGCGCGATGCCGCCGTACTCGACGAGGACGCTCTGATTCGCCTGCTTGCCCTGCAGGATCAAGGCGTTTCCGTCGCCGTCCTGGAGCAGCACGAGGGTGCACAGGGTGCCGACACTTCCCACGCCGACGACCCGTCGCGCGATGTCCGACACGGTGTAGTGCGTGAGCAGCATGCGGATGTCGATGTTGACGGATGCCGCGTACTGCGCGACGTTGCCGCGCAGTCGCGCCTCGACCTCGTCGTCGGCGTGCACCATCGTCGGCGGATGCTCCACGAAGACATGGCGCCCCGTGGAATCCGTCTCGGTGAGTTTGCGCATCGCGCGCTCACCGGTGCGCTTCTCGGCATCGCGGATCGCTTCGCGCATGACCTCGCGCGTGGCCTTGTCGGCGGAGGACGCGACCGCCGAGACGTCGTAGTGCTCGAAGAAGCGCGCGAGCGGGCTGGCCGTCGCGTGCGCGGCCATCGCGCGCGCATACGTGCGCACGGCGGCGAGGGCGGCATCCCTCACAACGGATTCGTCGCGCGACGTCGCCTGCCCGCCGATGACGATGCTCGTCACGAGCCGCTTGACGTCCCACTCCCAGGGTGCCCACGCCGCCTCGTCGAAGTCGTTGAGATCGAAGACGAGCGTGCGCTGCGGTGAGGCGTAGAAGCCGAAGTTGGCCACGTGCGCGTCGCCGCAGGACGGCACGAGGATTCCCGAATGCGGGTCGCGCGCGAGGTCGGCGGCCTGCAGCGCCGCCGTCCCTCGGTAGAAGGCGAAGGGACTCGCGGCCATGCGCTCCGTGCGGAGGGGGATCAGTTCCGGGACGCGGGTCGCATTCTGCGTCGCGAGGATCTTCATCGGATCGCGGTCTTCGGTCGTCAGCCACGAGAGTGTCGAGCGGGCGACGCGTCGCCGCGCGAGGCGTCCTTCGGTCATCCTCGCGGCCACCGTCGGCGGTGACGACCAGGACTCCGCGAAAGTGAGAGCGGAAGGTGTCGACATGCCGTCATTGTGGCGCACGGGAGAGCCTTCTGTCCCCATCGTCATGCGCGCAGTACTCTCTGGCCGTGAGCACCCTCGCCGCATCTTCGTCGTCCGCCCGTCCGAGCGAACGATCCCGCGAGTCGCTCGCGCTCGCGGCGGGCGCTGCGGCGTTCATCGTGGTGGGGGTCGTGGCGATCCTGGTGTTCCGCTTCCAGGACGCACCGATCGCGGGACCGGGGTCGCTCGGCCAGTTCGCCGCGATCTCCGCCGCCGCCGTCGGCATCGCCGCGTTCGTGGGTGGACGCTGGGTCGTCGGGACCGGCGGGCGACTGCGCGCACTCGACGTCATCGACATAGCCGCCCTCGCCCTCGCCCACGGGGTCATCGCCCTGCTCACCTGGACGCTCTTCGCCGACATCCTCGAACGCGGCTTCATCGGCGCTGAGGTGTTCGCGCTTCCGCTCATCCTCATCGCGGGGAGCGTCGCCGCCGTCACGGCCTACGTCGTCTTCTTCTCCGCGACCCATATGGACCTGCAGCTTCTCGCCCTCGTCCTGGCGGTCTTCCTCGTCGAGGGCATCCTCGCGAGCATGCTCACCGCGAGCGATCCGCTGTGGTGGGAGGACAACCTGAGCGCGCTCGGGATGAACGGCGACCTCTCGTCACTCGCGTTCAACCTCACCCTCATCGTCGCCGGCGTCATCGTGACGACCCTCTCGCGGTACGCGACATCGGGTATCCCGACGCACAATCCGGTCGGCGTCGTCCGCGTGCGGACGAGCCTCATCATCGTGGGTGTCTTCCTCGGTCTCGTGGGCGTCTTCCCCGTCGACAGGTTCTTCGTCATCCACACGGCGGTCGCGTCGGGGATGGTGGTCGCGTTCGGTGTCCTCGTCATCCGCCTGCAGCGGTGGATCCCGGGGATGTCCCGGGCCTTCCTGGCGCTCGGGTTCGTGTTCATCGGGGTGATCCTCGTGCTCGCGGTCTTCTTCGCCGTCGGCTACTACACCCTCACCGCGGTCGAGCTCGTCGCCGGCATCCTCGTCTTCAGTTGGATCATCCTCTTCATCCGCAACGCCTCCGCTCTGCAGATCGACACGGACGTCACGGCTCGATGACGTTGAAGCCGGGATCGCCGGGTTCGAGCACCGCCAGCACCTGCTGCAGGATCGAAGGATCCCCATCGAACGTCGTCCCCGCGGCGATCGCATCATCGATCGAACCGCTCGCGAGCGACGCGATGGCGGCCTGGGGCACGGTGACCGTGAGGGTCACGTCCCCCTTGCCGTTCGGGACGGCGACGAGGACGCCGTTGCGCAGCGTCACGCGGAACTGCTCGGCGGTGTCGGGGAAGACCCACTTCGTCGCGAGGTCGAGGTGCCACGCCCTCGGTCCGTCGACCTGAATCGCGAGTGCATCGAACAAGAGCGCCGGCGGCAGCGCGGCCAGGAAGTCGGCGGACGATGTCGCGGTCGGCGTCCCGACGTTCGTGCCGCGCAGTTCCTGTGCACCGGTCAGATAGACATCGCGCCACGTGCCGTTCTCCGAGCCGAAGCCGAGCTGCTCGAGGGTGTCGGCGAGCAGCGCTCGCCCTGCGGCATGCGTCGGGTCGGCGAAGACGACGTGATCGAGCACTTGGGCTGCCCACCGGTAGTCGCCGGCCTCGAACGATCCGCGGGCCTTCTCGACGACGGCATCCGCCCCGCCCATGAATTCGATGTACTTCTTCGCGGCGTCGACGGGCGGCAGCTGCCACAGCCGTGCCGGGTTGCCGTCGTACCAGCCCATGTAGCGCTGATAGACGGCTTTGACGTTGTGGCTGACCGAGCCGTAGTACCCGCGGGCGTGCCACGCGTTCTCGACCGCGGGAGGGAGGGGGAAATCCTCGGCGATCTCGATGCCCGTCTCTCCCCGATTGAGTCGCCTCAGCGTCTGATCGTGCAGATAGGCGTAGAGGTCGCGCTGGATGCCGAGGAACTCGACGATCTCGTCCTTGCCCCAGGTCGGCCAGTGGTGCGAGGCGAAGACGACGTCCGTCTTGTCGCCGAACGTTTCGATCGCCTCGCTCAGATAGTGGGCCCAGATGTGCGGGTCGCGCACGAGCGCTCCGCGCAGCGTCAGCAGATTGTGGAGCGTGTGCGTCGCATTCTCGGCCATGCACAGGGCGCGTCGCTCGGGGAAGTAGAAGTGCATCTCGGAGGGCGCCTCGGTGCCGGGCGCCATCTGGAACTCGATCTCGACGCCGTCGATCGTGCGGGTCTCGCCCGTCGCGGCGATCAGGTCGGTGGGGGCGATGAGCGAGACGGTCCCCGTCGAGACGGTCTGCCCGAGACCGGCGCCGATGCCGCCGGTCGCGCTGCGCTCGAGGGCAGCGCCGTACATGTACGCGGAGCGACGGGCCATCGCGGTCCCCGCGTAGACATTCTCGGCGATCGCGTGATCCAGGAATCCGTCGGGGGCGAGAATCGGCACGCGTCCGGCGTCGACGTCCTCCTGCGTCGTGACGCCCTTGACGCCTCCGAAATGGTCGACGTGGCTGTGACTGTAGATGATTCCTGTGACGGGACGCGCACCGCGGTGCTCGCGATACAGCGCGAGCGCGGCGGCGGCCGTCTCGGTCGAGATGAGCGGATCGATCACGATGATGCCCGTATCGCCCTCGACGAACGTGATGTTCGACAGATCGAGTCCGCGGACCTGGTAGATCCCCTCCACGACCTCGAACAACCCCGCCGTCGCGACCAGCGTCGATTGCCGCCACAGGCTCGGGTTTGCGGTCGGCGGCGCATCGCCGGCGAGGAAGCCGTAGGAGTCGCCGTCCCACACGACGGCGCCGGCGTCATCGCGGACGATGTTCGGTGACACGGGAGCGATCAGTCCGCGCCGCACGGCGTCGAAGTCGCGGGTGTCACTGAAAGGCAGGGTGGATTCGGCCATGATGTGCTCCCGGAAGGAAGGCGGATGCCGCGGCCGCGGCCGATGCTGACGCTACCGAGCCCGAAGGTCTGGTGGAAGAGCACGCGTGGAGCGAGGCGGCGGGCGATGCGGCGAGGCTCGAACGCCCCGCGATGCCGTCGCTCTAGAGTTCGACCGTGACGGATGAGACACGCGCACGCGTACCCGACGCAGCCCGGCCGCAACGGGCGATGAAGCCGGGCGAGACGGCGGCGACGCTCCGCTGGTCAGCGGCGATGTACTGGCCGCTCACGATCGCCGCACTGCTGTTCCTCATCACCTACACGATCCACGTCGTCGGGAACGTGCGCGGCGAACTCGCGTGGCTGACCACGACGATCATCGCCCTCACGTGGCTCACGTTCGTCGTGGACTATCTCGTGCGACTGGTCCTGGCGCGTCCGCGCGGCGCGTGGTTCCGGTCGCACCTCGTATCGCTGGGGATGGTGCTCGTCCCGGCGCTGCGACCCGTGCGCCTGCTCGATGCCTCGACTCGGCTCGCGACGTTCCGGCGGTCGGCGGGGTCGACCCTGCGTGCGCGACTGCTCATCTACGGTGTGGGGTCGGCGCTTCTGCTCATCTGGTACATCTCGCTCGTCGTGCTCCAGTTCGAACGTGACGCCCCCGGCGCCTCGATCGACAGTTTCGGTGACGCCGTGTGGTGGGCGTTCTGCACGGTGACGACGGTCGGCTATGGCGACTTCGTGCCCGTCACGATCCCGGGACGCACCGCTGCCGTGGTTCTGATGGCGGGCGGCGTCGTTCTCGTGGGCCTCATCGTCGCGACGATCTCGTCGTCGGTCGTCGAGCGGGTGACGCAGGCGCCCAGCGTCCCGGCCCCGCGACGGACTCGCCGAGCGTCGCACTCCGCGACCGGCGACGTCGAGTCGGGGGATGCCCCGTGAGACGGCCCGAGCCGGCCGTCCCACCGCCGGCCCTGACGCCGACGCTGAGCGTTCTCCTCGGACTCGCGCTCGCGGTCATCGTTCTCGCCGGTGTCTCCGCGGCGCGTGAGGTCGTCGGACCGCTCGCCCTCGGCGCGGTGATCGTCATCATCTGCCATCCCCTCCGGCATCCGCTCGAGAAGCGGGGCTGGCCCCGATGGGCTGCCACGACGGCCGTCATCGTGCTGGCCTACCTGATCCTCGCCGCGCTCGTGCTGCTGCTGTGGTTCGCGGGGACGCAGTTCGTGCGGCTGGTCGCCGATGTCGCCGATGAACTGCGCGCGACGGCGGAGAGCATCGTCGGCTGGCTCCAGTCCGTCGGGCTCGACCAGGAAGCAGCGGATGCCGCGGGCTCGATCCTCGACCCGTCGACGATCGCCTCGCTCGCAGCATCCTTCGGGGGCACGGCCATCGGCGTGCTGACGGCCTTCTTCTTCGTCCTGGCGTACGTCATCTTCATGGCGGCCGATGGCGCGCGGTACTCGCGTGCGGAGGCGTCGCTCGGACGCGGCATCCGCCCGACCGTCCAGCGGTTCCGCGCCTACAACACGGGAGTGCGCCGCTACTACGTCGTCAACGCGGCGTTCGGTGCGGTCGTCGCGATCATCGACGGGCTGGCGCTCTGGGCGCTCGGCGTCCCGGCACCTGCCGTCTGGGCGATCCTGGCGTTCGTGACGAACTTCGTGCCCAACATCGGCTTCGTGCTCGGTCTCGTCCCGCCCGCCCTCCTCGCGCTCGTCGTGGGCGGGTGGCCCCTCATGCTCGTCGTCGTCGCGATCTACTGCGTCGTCAACGTCACCCTGCAGGTCCTCATCCAGCCGAAGTTCGTCAGCGACGCCGTGAGTCTGAGCCTGACGCTGAGCTTCTTCTCGGTCATCTTCTGGACGTTCATCATCGGGCCTCTGGGCGCGATCCTCTCGATCCCCCTGACCCTGCTCGTGCGATCGCTCGTGCTCGAGGGCGATCCGGATGCGCGCTGGCTGCGATGGCTCTCGGGGGATGCCGCGGCTGCGCGCGACTGGCCGGGGAGGACCGACTGACTCCATCGGCCGGCCCGCCGCGTCCGGATTCGCTCACGGCGTAGGGTTCCGCTGGCCGGGTGTCGGCGGCTGGTCGTAGCCTGAAGTGCGCTCTTCGGCAACCGCTCTCGCGGGCCCCTGTTCTGGGACACTCATCACCACATCGTTCGATCCGTTTGGGAGAACCCGTGCTCGGCAGACTCCTCTTCCGCTACCTCAAGCCCTATCGGTGGCTGCTCGGTGCGCTTCTGGTGTTCCAGATCGCCTCGGCCGTCGCGACGCTGTATCTCCCCAGGCTCAACGCCGACATCATCGATCAGGGTGTATCGCGGGGTGATATCCCGTACATCTGGTCGACCGGCGCGCTCATGCTCGTGATCTCGCTCGGCCAGATCGTCGCGGCGATCATCGCGACCTACTTCGCCGCCCGCGCGTCGATGGCGGCCGGGCGCGACATCCGCCGCGACATCTACGAGAAGGTGAGCGCCTTCTCCGAGCGAGAAGTGTCGGCCTTCGGGCCCGGCTCTCTCATCACCCGCAACACGAACGACGTGCAGCAGGTGCAGATGCTCGCGATGATGGGCTCGACGATGCTCGTGACCGCGCCGCTCCTCGCGATCGGCGGAGTCATCATGGCGCTGCGTCAAGACCTGGGCCTCGGGTGGCTGATCGCCGTCGCCGTGCCGCTCCTCCTCGTCATGGTGCTGCTCGTGGTCAGCCGCATGGTGCCGTTGTTCCGTCAGTTCCAGAAGAAGCTCGACGCCGTCAACCGCGTGCTGCGCGAGCAGCTCACGGGGGTCCGCGTCGTCCGTGCGTTCGTGCGGGAAGACATCGAGGAAGAACGATTCGGCGTGGCCAACACCGACATCATGGTCGTCGGGCGCAAGGTCGGCTCTCTCTTCGTGCTGCTCTTCCCCCTCGCGATGCTCGTGCTCAACGTCACGATCGTCGGCGTCATCTGGTTCGGCGGCATCGAGGTCGATGAGGGCAGCATCGAGATCGGCACGCTCTTCGCCTTCATGCAGTACATCGCCCAGATCCTCATGGGCGTCCTCATGGCGAGCTTCATGGTCATCATGATCCCGCGGGCCGCCGTGTCCGCGGAGCGAATCGGAGAGGTGCTCGCGAGCGAGTCCACGCTCGTCCGCGCAGAGAACCCCGTGACCGACTTCCCCGCGCGCGGGTCGGTGCAGTTCCGCGATGCCGAGTTCACCTATCCCGGGGCGGAGTCTCCCGTGCTGCAGGACATCACGTTCGACGCCGCGCCCGGAGAGACCGTCGCGATCGTGGGGTCCACCGGCGCCGGCAAGACGACGCTCATCTCGCTGATCCCGCGTCTCTTCGACGTCACCGGCGGGGCCGTCCTCGTCGGCGGAGTCGACGTGAGGGAGGCAGACCTCGATCTCCTGTGGAAGGGCATCGGTCTCGTGCCGCAGCGACCGTTCCTCTTCTCGGGAACGGTCGCCTCCAACCTGCGCTTCGGCCGCGAGGACGCGACCGACGATGAGCTGTGGGCTGCGCTCGAGATCGCTCAGGGCCGCGACTTCGTCGAGCAGATGGAGGGGCAGCTCGAGGCGCGGATCGCGCAGGGCGGAACGAACGTGTCGGGCGGCCAGCGTCAGCGCCTCGCGATCGCCCGTGCGATCGTCCATCAGCCCGACATCCTCGTGTTCGACGACTCCTTCTCGGCGCTCGATCTCACGACCGATGCCCGCTTGCGTCAAGCACTGTGGCGAGAGTTGCCGCACGTGACCAAGATCGTCGTCGCTCAGCGCGTCTCGACGATCACCGAGGCCGATCGCATCGTCGTCCTCGAAGACGGCCGCATGGTCGGGCTCGGCACGCACGAAGAGCTGATCGAGTCGAGTCCCACCTATCGAGAGATCGTCGATTCGCAGCTGGCGGTGCAGGCATGAGCACTCCTGACACCCTCACGGAACAAGAACAGCTCGAACTCGAGCTGGCAGAGCAGGCGCGCCAGAGCTCCGGCGACTGGGACAGCGTCAAGCCTGGCAAGGCGACCGACTTCGGCAAGAGCTTCGGCCGCCTGATCGGCTTGCTCAAGCCTCACGCCGTCGCCTTCACGATCGTCTCCCTCCTCGGCGCCGTCGGCGTCGTCCTGGCCGTCATCGCGCCGAAGATCCTCGGCGAGGCGACCAACCTGATCTTCGAGGGCGCCGTCTCGGCAGGGCTCGGCGGTCAGTTCCCCGCCGGCACGTCGCAGGCCGACGTCGTCGCGGCACTCGAAGCCGCCGGACAGACCGACTTCGCCAACGTCGTCGGCGCGATGAACGACTTCACCGTCGGCGCGGGCGTCGACTTCGACGCTCTGCGCATGGTCATCGTCGCCGTCCTCGCGATCTACGTGGGGTCCTCCCTGCTCAGCTGGATCCAGGGCTACGTCATCAACGTGATCATGGTGCGCACGATGTGGCGGCTCCGCCAAGACGTCGAGGTGAAGATCAACCGGCTGCCCCTGTCGTACTTCGACAGGGTGCAGCGGGGCGACCTCATCTCGCGTGTCACGAACGACATCGACAACATCACCCAGACGATGCAGCAGTCCCTCTCGTCGGCGCTGACCTCCGTGCTGACGGTGATCGGCGTCATGTTCATGATGTTCTCCATCTCGTGGCAGCTGGCGCTGGTCGCGCTCGTGTCGCTTCCGCTCATGGCGGTCATCTTCGGAGTCATCGGGCCCAAGTCGCAGAAGGCGTTCGGCATCCAGTGGCGCAAGGTCGGCATGCTCAACGCCCGCGTGGAGGAGTCCTTCTCCGGCCACGCGCTGGTCAAGGTCTACGGGCGCGAGAAGGACTCTCGCGAGAAGTTCGAGGCCGAGAACGAAGAGCTGTTCCAGGCGAGCTTCCGCGCCCAGTTCCTGTCGAACATCATCATGCCCGGCATGACCTTCATCGGGAACCTCACGTACGTCGGGATCGCCGTGCTCGGGGGCGTCATGGTCGCCGGAGGGCAGTTGAGGCTCGGCGACGTGCAGGCGTTCATCCAGTACTCCCAGCAGTTCACCCAGCCGCTCTCCCAGCTCGGCGGGATGGCGGCCGTCGTTCAGTCGGGAGTCGCCTCGGCCGAGCGCGTCTTCGAGCTGCTCGACGCCGACGAGCAGGAGCCCGATTCACCGGATGCGCCGGACCCCGTCGACGGTGATGGCGTCATCGAGTTCGAGCACGTCAAGTTCTCGTACACCCCCGAGCGACCGCTCATCACCGACCTGTCGTTCCGGGTCGAGCCCGGCCAGACGGTCGCGATCGTCGGACCGACGGGTGCGGGCAAGACGACGCTCGTGAATCTCATCATGAGGTTCTACGAACTCGACGGCGGTCGCATTCTGCTCGACGGACAGAACATCGCCGAGCTCACGCGTGATGACGTGCGCTCGCGCACAGGGATGGTGCTGCAAGACCCCTGGCTCTTCGCCGGCACGATCCGCGACAACATCCGCTACGGGCGCGAGTCGGCGACCGACGACGAGATCGTCGCGGCCGCGACGGCGACGCGAGTGGACCGCTTCGTGCATTCGCTGCCCGACGGGTACGACACGGTCCTCGACGAGGACGCGTCGAACGTCTCGGCCGGCGAGAAGCAGCTCATCACGATCGCGCGCGCCTTCATCGCCCAGCCCTCGGTCCTGATCCTCGATGAGGCGACATCGTCCGTCGACACGCGTACCGAATTGCTGCTCCAGCAGGCCATGAACCTCCTGCGGCAGGGCCGCACGTCGTTCGTGATCGCGCACCGGCTCTCGACGATCCGCGATGCCGATCTCATCCTCGTGATGGAGCACGGCGACATCGTCGAGAAGGGCTCGCACGACGAACTCATCGCCGCGCGAGGTGCCTACTGGCGGCTGTACCAGTCGCAGTTCGAGCAGGCCGCGCAGGACCTGGATGCCGAGGAAGCCCTGCTCGAGGCCTCGAGCAACTCAGCGCCCGCCGAGATCTCAAGCCCCTAGTCGCGAAAAGACCCGAACCGTCCTCTCTCTGCCCGCGAATCGACAGTTCGGGTCTTCTCGATGTTCAGGCGAGGAGCTTTGCCTTGGCGGCGGCGAACTCGGCGTCGTCGAGGACTCCCGCCTCCTTGAGTGAGGCGAGCTTCTGCAGTTCGGCGACGATGTCCACACCGCCGGCAGCCGCCGCGGGCGCCGCGGCGGCTGCGGGGGCCGCATACTGCGCCGCCGCGGCCTGCGCGGCAGCGTCGATCTGCGCCTGCTGCTGCGCCGCCTGATACTGCTCTTGCTCGTACTGAGCCTGCGCCTTCTTCTGCTGGTTGCTCGACATCGCCCCCGACACAGCCGAAGCGGTCCCCGCGACGACCGCCGTCCGTGCCGCGAGTCCGAGAAGGCCCGGGCGTCCCATTCTCCTGATCATGAGTTCTCCCCCTCCGTGTCTTCGACGAGGTCGATGACGGCGTTGACGATCGGAGCGGGGATCCGCTCCATGCTCAGGACGACGGCACCCGAGGCCGCGATGCTCTCCGCGAGTCGTCGCGCGTAGGCGAGCTCGAGAGCCGCGAGGACGGCCGAACTCCCTGCGGGCACCAGCTCGGCGAGCTCCGCGACGTCCTCGTCGCCCACGATGCCGATCTCGTGGAGATCGAGCGGAAAGTCGTCATCCTCGATCTCGCTGACGGTCACATCGCCGTCGGCATCCTTCGAGATCACGACGAGGTCCAGAAGACGGATGAGGCCACCTTCGAGGAGCTCGGCGAGTGCGGCGACCGTCCCCGCATCGGGGCGCTCGCCTTCGAAACCGACGAGATACAGCTCGACGGGTCCGTAACGGAATTCAGCCATGACCTTCCTTTCCGCTGCGGGAAGGGTCTCCCGCGTTGCAGTGGCATCGCCATCATGACGCGCAGAGCCGCGCCGCGCCAGACCCGTTCGACCCCTGTTCACTTGTCGCGAATGGTGGGTTCCGCGGGGTGTCGGTCGCCCTTTGAGACAAGTGAGCGGATGCCGCGGCAGCCCCTTCCTGTTCACTTGTCGCGAATGGTGGGTTCCGCGGGGTGCTGGTCGCCCTTGGGGCAAGTGAGCGGATGCCGCGGCATCCCCTTCCTGTTCACTTGTCGCGAATGGTGGGTTCCGGGAGGTGGTGGTCGCCCTTTGGGACAAGTGAGCGGATGCCGCGGCATCCCCTTCCTGTTCACTTGTCGCGAATGGTGGGTTCCGGGAGGTGGTGGTCGCCCTTTGGGACAAGTGAGCGGATGCCGCGGGCGCCCTCCCCCGAGGGAGCCGGGGCCGAGGGGGACGTGGATGCCGCTACGCGGGGCCGAGGCGCAACGTCTCGGGGCCTTCGCCCACCGTCAGATTGTCGACGACCCGGATCGAGCGCGCGAGGTCGTCGATCGATCCGATGACCAGCCCGAACCGCTCGCGATCCGCGCACACCGCCGTGACCGTGACGAACTGCGCTCCCGTGTCCCACGTGTAGGTCGCGAAGGGGGGCGTCCGCGGGTCGGGCGGCAGCGGCATCGCGAGCTTCTCGCCGATACCGAGGTACGTTCCGCGGAAGGTCTCGGTGTCGTCGTACTCGATCGGCATCATGGCCCGCGCCGCGCGCAGCTGTGACGTCGCCTCCTGCACCTGAGCCATCACGACGACGAGCTCGGGGTCGGCCTTCCACACCCACACGAGCACGCGTCCCGCGGCGCGCCTCATGAGGAAGGGCGTGGCCTGACTCATCGCCCACGCCGCGAACCCGCTTCCCGGTCGCTCATCGGCTCCCATTGCGCGATTGGCCTGCGACAGCAGCATCCGGATGGCCGCTTTGCGGTGCCGGCGTCCGCGCCACCCCAGCGACGTCGTCACCGGCACCCAGATCGTCGTGTCGGCATCCGCCTGCAGTCGAGACATGACTCCAGGGTAGGCGGGCGCGTTCAGCGGCGCGAAAGAACTGCTCGGGTACAGTGGGTGCGGCGCGCGACCACTCCCTCGCGTGCCGATCCGCCGCACAGACAGGCCGCAATTCCCCGTGACCGATCCCGCGACGCCCGACGATCCGCCCGCCTCCCCCGGCCCGGCGAACCCGTCCGATGGTCATCGTCCGCTGAAGGTCCTCATCGGTACCGACACGTTCCTTCCGCACGTCAACGGCGCCGCCCGCTTCACCGAGCGGCTCGCGGCGGGCCTCGTCGAGCGCGGGCACGACGTGCACGTCATGGCGCCGAGCGCGACGCACGCCGAGCACGGCACGTTCACGGAGGTCATCGAGGGCCAGCCGATGACGATGCACCGGCTGCCGTCGTGGCGGTACCTTCCGCACGACTGGCTCACCTTCGTGCTCCCGTGGATGTCCAAGCACTATGCGCGGCGCACCCTCGACGAAGTGAAGCCCGACGTCGTCCACATCCAGTCGCACATCGTCATCGGGCGAGGGCTCGCGCGCGAGGCGCGCAAGCGCGGCATCCCGACGATCGCGACGAACCACGTCATGGCCGAGAACGTCGTCGACTTCACGACGCTTCCGCCCTTCCTCGACAAGGTCGTCGTCAAGCTCGCATGGGATGACGCGAAGCGCACGTTCGACATGATGCGGGCGGTCACGACCCCCACGCGCCGCGCGGCGGACTTTCTCGAGTCGACGATCTCGATCAAGAACGTCATCCCGATCTCGTGCGGCATCGATGCCCGCAATTACACCGCCGACTTGTCGCCTCGCGACGCGAACCGCATCGTATTCGTCGGGCGTCTCACGACAGAGAAGCAGATCGACGTCGTCCTCCGCGCGCTGACGAAGCTCGACCAGGCGCTCGACGTGACGTTCGACATCGTCGGCAAGGGCGACCAGCAGCGCAACCTCGAGCGGCTCACGGCCGAGCTGGGACTGCAGGACCGCGTCACCTTCCACGGACGGACATCCGACGAGGAACTGCGCGGCTACCTCACGCGAGCGAGCGTCTTCGCGATCGCCTCGATCGCCGAACTGCAGTCGATCGCGACGATGGAGGCGATGGCGTCGGGTCTTCCCATCGTCGCGGCCGACGCCGTCGCGCTGCCGCACCTCGTCCACGACGGCGAGAACGGCTATCTGTTCGAGCCGGGCGACGTGGACGACCTGGCGGCGAAGCTGACGACGGTCCTGACCCAGAGCCCGGAAGAGCGCCGTCGGATGCAGCAGGCATCGCTCGACGGCGTGAAGGTGCACGACATCCAGCGGACGCTGTCCACCTTCGAGGCGCTCTATCGCGACGAACCTCTGCCGGAGTGACGCCGTGCATGTCGTGATGTTCGGCGACCAGCATCTCGAGACTCTCGGCGGCGCGCAGGTGTCGATGCGGCTCCAGCGCCGCTTCCTCGAGAAGGCGGGTCATACCGTCACCGTCGTCGCGCCCGCCATGCACGGATCACGTGCGCGCAACGCGGTGAAGGACGACGGATGCCTGGACACGCCTTCCCTTCCGATCACGATGGATCGCGAGTATTCGCTCTCGTGGCCGGGGCGCCGCACGGATCAGTGGGTGGATGCCGCGATCGCGGCGCGCGGCGAGGTGGACATCGTCCATGTGCAAGCCGATTTCTGGGGCGCGTTCACGGGCCACCGGTTCGCGCGTCGCCACGCGCTTCCCGTCGTCCACACGATGCACAATCGCGTCGACGTCGGTATTCAGGCGACCGCGCCGTTCCCGCGCCAGGTGCTCCGCGCGCTCAACGCGTGGGAGCGCCGCGCGATCGCCGCGTCGTCACCGGGGTCGGACGGCTGGGCGTATCTCCGCCGCCTCGCGGCGCGTTCCGACGCCGTCACGGCTCCCTCGACGCACTTCGCACGGCGCCTCGAGGCGCACGGCGTCGTGCCGCGTGCCGCCGAAGGTGCGGTCGACGTCATCTGGAACGGCGTCGACGACGATGTCCTCGCACAGATGCTGTCAGACCCCGTGCCCGACCGCGTGGGCAGACCGCGGTTCGTGTGGCTCGGGAGGATGAGCCCCGAGAAGCGGCTGATGCCGTTCCTCGAGGCGGTCACCGAGTCGCGCATCGACGCCGACGTCGAGGTCATCGGCGGGGGAGGGCAGCTGTCGGCGGCCCGCCGTTTCGTCGCGCGCGCGGATCCTCGCGCGGCCGTCCACTTCGCGGGACGGATGCCGTATGCCGAGACCCTCCGCCGCATCCGCCGAGCGGACGCGGTCGTGCAGACGTCGATCGGGTTCGAGACCCAGGGCATGACGATCTTCGAGGCGGCCTCGCTCGGGACGCCGTCCGTCATCAGCGACCCCGACCTCGCGAGAGAGCTCGAGTCGGGTTTCTGGGCCGTCGGAGGCGATGTCGATCGCGCGCCTGCGGCGGCGGACGACTCGGTGGCGGCCCTTGGCGCAGCGCTCCGGCGTGCGGCATCCGATATCGAGGCTGGAACCCCCGTCGCCGTGAACCCGACGATCCGTGATCGTTTCCGTCAGTCGTCGCGCACCGCGGCCATGGTCGAGGTGTACGACCGCGTACGCCGCTGAGTCGCCCCCTCGCTCACTTGTGAGCTGCTGGGCTCCTCGTTCACTTGTCGCAAATGGCGACACGAACGAGAGCAAGGTCGCCATTCAAGACAAGTGAGCGGATGCCGGGTGAGCGGCGGCGGGCGGGGGTCAAGGAAGGCGCGAGCGATCGGTCGGCGTCTGGCGGTAGCCGTCGCGCAGGATGGCGTTGAGGGTGGATGCGACCGCGAGGGCCGCGAGGGCTGAAACAACGATCATGAGGAACATGGCAGAAACGCTACGCTTGCGCGGAAGCTGCCACGACTGGCAGGATGGCCATAGATCGTACGAATACTGCCATGAGGAGTCGACATGAAGACCGTCGCCTGCATCGTCCAGCCGGGGTTCGCCCCTTTCGAGTTCGGGGTCGCGTGCGAGGCCTTCGGGCTGGACCGATCGTCTGACGGCATCCCGAATTTCGACTTCCGCATCGTGACGCCCGAGCCGGGTGCCGTCTCGTCCAAGATGGGATTCTCGATCAACGTCGAGTCCGACCTGGCCTTCGCGTACGAGGCCGACCTCGTGGTCGTGTCGCCCACCCCGAGCGAGTACTGGGGGCACACCGACGAGCGAGTGCTCGACGTCGTGCGTGACGCCGTCGCCCGGGGCGCCTGGGTGCTGAGCGTCTGCAGCGGCTCGTTCATCCTGGCGGCGGCGGGCGTGCTCGACGGTCGTCGCGCGACGACGCACTGGATGTACGCCGACAGGATGGCTGCCATGTACCCGGCCGTCGATGTCGACCCCGATGTCCTCTACGTGCAGGACGGTCGCATCATCACGAGCGCCGGAACGGCCGCCGGTCTCGACGCGTGCCTGCACCTCCTCCGGCAGGAGCTCGGCGCCGAGATGGCGAACCGCATCGCCCGCCGCATGGTCGTGCCGCCGCAACGCGACGGGGGGCAGGCGCAGTTCATCGACTCGCCGCTGCCGCAGGCGACGTCGCTGTCGCTCGCGCCCGTCAGCGACTGGATGCTGGAAAACCTTCGCCTCGAGCTCACGGTCGACCAGCTCGCGGCGAAGGCGCACATGTCGCCCCGCACCTTCGCGCGCCGCTTCAAGGCCGACTTCGGAGCGACGCCGGCCGCCTGGCTCGCGCGCCAGCGGATCCTGCACGCGCAGCGTCTGCTCGAGAAGACCGATCTGGGTCTGGATCGTATCGCCTACGAGTGCGGCTTCGGGTCGGCGGCCGTCCTGCGACAGAACTTCACCCGCGTTCTCGGGACGACCCCGACGGCCTACCGTGCACGCTTCTGCTGCACGCGCGAGGCGATGGACGCCGTCGCGCGGAGTGCGCCGGAGCTCGTTCCCGTCGCGTAGGGAGGTACCTGGACGGGACGGGACCCCGCTGCTAAACTTGAGTCTCGATGGCTCAACTTTAGCCACGCAGATGTCAGGGAGTCCACATGAACGCTCAGCCCCAGCCCGGCCAGGACGAGCAGCAGAGTCCTCTCGAGCAGTTCGGCATCAATCTCACCGATCGCGCTCGCCAGGGAAAGCTCGACCCGGTCATCGGCCGCGACAGCGAGATCCGGCGCGTGAGCCAGGTGCTCACCCGCCGCACGAAGAACAACCCCGTCCTCATCGGCGAGCCCGGTGTCGGAAAGACCGCCGTCGTCGAGGGTCTCGCGCAGAGGATCGTCGCGGGTGATGTCGCCGAGTCCCTCAAGAACAAGGAACTCGTCGCGCTCGACATCTCCGCTCTCGTCGCCGGTGCCATGTACCGCGGCCAGTTCGAAGAGCGGCTCAAGAGCGTGCTCAAGGAGATCACCGAGTCCGAGGGTCGCATCATCACGTTCATCGACGAGCTGCACGTGCTGATGGGGGCGGGTGGCGGAGAGGGATCCGTCGCGGCATCCAACATGCTGAAGCCCATGCTCGCGCGCGGGGAGCTGCGCCTCATCGGCGCGACGACGCTCGACGAGTACCGCGAGTTCATCGAGAAGGATGCCGCGCTGGAGCGCCGCTTCCAGCAGGTCTACGTCGGCGAACCCAGCGTCGAGGACACGATCGCGATCCTCCGCGGACTCAAGGAGCGCTACGAAGCGCATCACAAAGTGGCGATCGCCGACGGCGCACTCGTGGCCGCGGCATCCCTCTCCCACCGCTATATCCCCAGCAGGCAGCTTCCCGACAAGGCCATCGACCTCATCGACGAAGCCGCGTCGCGTCTGCGGATGGAGATCGACTCGGCGCCCCTCGTGATCGACGAGCTGCGCCGGCACGTGGACCGCCTGAAGCTCGAGGAGATGGCGCTCAAGCGCGAGAAGGACGACGCCTCGAAGGAGCGCCTCGCGGCGCTGCGCGAGATGCTCGCCGACGAGCAGGAGCGTCTCGGCGAGCTCCAGCGGCGGTGGGAGGAGGAGCGCGCGTCGCTCAACCTCGTCGGTGACCTCAAGACGCAATTGGATGCCGCGCGCATCGACGCCGACCGCGCGCAGCGCGAGGGCAACCTCGAAAAGGCGTCGCGCCTGCTCTACGCCGAGATCCCCGCGCTCGAGCGGCGTCTGATCGAGGCGGAGAAGGCCGAGACAGCAGGCGATCGGATGGTCGGCGACCAGGTGACGGAGGAGGACATCGCGAAGGTCATCGCGGCGTGGACGGGCATCCCGGTCGGGCGACTTCTCCAGGGTGAGACCGAGAAGCTGCTGCACCTCGAGGCGGAGCTCGGCAAGAGGCTCATCGGGCAGAAGGAAGCGGTCAAGACCGTCGCGGATGCCGTGCGCCGCTCGCGCGCCGGGATCAGCGACCCGAATCGGCCGACTGGATCGTTCCTCTTCCTCGGACCCACGGGCGTCGGCAAGACCGAGCTCGCGAAGGCGCTCGCCGAGTTCCTCTTCGACGACGAGCACGCCATGGTGCGGATCGACATGTCGGAGTATGGCGAGAAGCACTCCGTCGCGCGCCTCGTCGGTGCTCCTCCCGGCTACGTCGGGTACGAGCAGGGCGGGCAGCTGACCGAAGCCGTGCGGCGACGTCCGTACTCGGTCGTGCTGCTCGACGAGGTCGAGAAGGCGCACCCCGAAGTGTTCGACGTCCTGCTGCAGGTCATGGATGACGGCCGACTCACCGACGGCCAGGGCCGGACGGTCGACTTCACGAATGTCATCCTCATCCTGACCTCGAACCTGGGGTCGCCGATCCTCATCGACCCGACGCTGTCCGTCGAGCAGAAGACCGAGCAGGTGCGGGCTCTCGTCCGTCAGGCGTTCCGTCCCGAGTTCGTCAATCGGCTCGATGACATCGTGATCTTCCACGCCCTCACCGAGGACGACCTCGCGCAGATCGTCGAGTTGTCGGTCTACGCACTCCAGCGGCGTCTGAAGGATCGTCGTCTGACGCTCGCCGTCACGCCGGATGCCCGGGCGTGGCTCGCCGAGCGAGGATACGATCCCCTGTTCGGCGCGCGGCCCCTGCGCCGCCTCATCCAGTCGGAGATCCAGGATCGGCTCGCGATGGCGATCCTGGGTGGGACGGTCCGCGACGGAGATGTCGTGCGCGTGGATGTCGCGCTCGACGGCTCGTCGCTCGTGCTCACGAGCGACGGCGAGGCGCCCGTCGACCTCGACGAAGACGTGATCGACGCCGAGATCGTGGAGGACTGAGCTTCGCGGGGGACTGAGCTTCGCGGAGGGCCGAGTTCCGCGGGGGCCGAGCTCCATCCGTCGAGAAGACCCGAACCGCTCGATTTCGGCCCCGAAATCAGCGGTTCGGGTCTTCTCGGCGAAGGGGCGTCGACTGCGCGCGGGCTGGGCTACTCTTCGGGGTCGGGGAAAGCGCGCAGCCTCCAGAAGACGGGGCTGAGGACGAAGAGAGCGGATGCCAGTGAGCCGAGGGCGCCGATCCAGAGTGTCGGGACGACGCCGAGCCACGCCCCCAGACCACCGGCCGTGAGCGCCGCGATCGGCATGACTCCCCAGACGACGAAGCGGATGGACGCGTTCATGCGCCCCAGCAGCCGCCGCGGGGTGATGCGCTGCCGGAACGTCACCTGCACGATGTTGTACAGAAGAACGCTGAACATGCCGAGGAATCCCTGAACCAGGAGAAGGGGCAGGGCGTACGCCGAGGGGACGACCACGGCGACCGGGAGGAACAGCCCGATGATCGAGAAGATCGCAGCGCTCACGGGGATGGCACGCGCCTCCCCGAGCAGCGCCACGACCCGAGGCGTCGCGATCGCGCCGAGCAGCCCGCCGACGGCGGACACCGAGAAGATGAGTCCCATCTCCTGGGGCGTCATCCCGAGGGTGCGGAGGACGAAGATCGGGAGCAGCGTGAAGGCGATCGTGCTGAAGAAGTTCGACACTCCCGTCGTGCCGACGATGCGACGGAGGTAGCGGTTGCCGAACACCCACCGCAGCCCTTCGCCGATCGACCGCAGAAGCGGGTCGTGGTGAGGCGATTCGTCGACGTGCTCGTCATCGCGTGTGCGGACGAGTGCGACAGCCGAGGCGAGGTACGTGCCGACGGTGATGAGGATCGCCATCGGCGCCGCGAGCAGACCGATGAGCCATCCTCCCGCGGCCGGCCCGACGACCCCGGCGAGTTGTGACGTCGATTCGAGCTTGCCGTTGGCCTCGGCGATCTGGCCGGACCGCACGAGCGACGGGACGATGCTCTGGTACGAGACGTCGAAGAACACCGTCGCGACGCTCATGACGAGGGCCACGGCGATGAGGTGCCAGATCTGCAGAAGCCCCGCCCACCACAGGAGAGGCAGGCTCGTGAGCGCGAGTGCGCGCACGAGGTCGGCCGCGATCATGACGTGGCGCTTGCGCATCCGGTCGATCCATGCCCCCGCGGGGAGCCCCATCAGCAGGAAGGCCGATGTGGCGGCGGCGTTGAGGACCCCGACCTCGAGTTCGCTCGCGTGCAGCAGGAGCACTGCCAGGACGGGCAGGGCGAGCTCCGTGATCTGCGCACCGAACTGCGCGAACGCCTGTCCACTCCACATCGTGAGGAAGTTCCGGTCCCGCCACAGAGACCCACCCTCCACTGATTGGGACATGTCAATCAGTGTGAGCGACCGATTGGGAGAAGTCAATCGACCGCTAGCATGGGTCCATGACGGATGCCGGCGACGCCGACGCGCTCGCACAGGCGAAGGCGCGCGCGTTGAGTTCACCGCTGCGCCTTCGGGTTCTGCGGCTGTGCGCCTTCGAGTCGCGGACGAACAAGGAGCTTGCGGAGCTCCTCGGTGTCAATCCCGGGACGATGCTGCACCACGTTCGCACCCTCGTCGAGACGGGATTCCTCGAGGCGGATGGGGAACGCACGGGTGCACAGGGTGCTCGCGAGATCCCCTACCGGGCGACGGGACTGTCGTGGCGGACTCCGATGCCGGGCAAGAGCGTCGTCCTCGTGGAGACGTTCCTCCAGCAGATCGAAGGACTACCGCCCGACGACCTCGACGTGGCGTGGCTCGGGCTCAAGCTCAACAGTGAGCACCGGGCGGAACTGGAGGAGCGCATCGGGGCACTCCTGGAGGAGTTCAAGGAGCGAGGCCCAGACTCCGACGGCGAGACGTACTCGCTGTTCACGGCGCTGCATCCCGATCACAACCCTCCCCGCGCCTGACGCCCCCGCCCTCTCTCTCCCCGTTCGCCGAGAAGACCCGAACTGCTGCGTTCGGTGCCGGAATCGAGCAGTTCGGGTCTTCTCGGCAACCGGGCGGGCTACCGGGGCGGGCGGGCTACCGGGGCGGGCAACCGGGCGGGCTACCGGGGCGGGCGGGCAACCGGGCGGCAACCGGGCGGCAAACGGGCGGGCGGGCGAGGAACGGCGGCGGATGAGAACATCGAGGGTGCGAATCGTGCGAGGGCTGTGGGGGTCGTCCCACCCGGGACCGACCATCGTCGTCTCGGCGCTGGCCCTCGCGCTGGGGCTCGCGGTGTCGCTCGAGCCCTGGCGCCTCGTCCTGCTGACCCTCGCGGTCTTCGCGGGGCAGCTGTCGGTCGGCATCTCGAACGACGCCTTCGACGCGGCACGCGATCACGCGGTCGGTCGCCGCGACAAGCCGATCGCCCGCGGGGACATCCGTGTCGTCGAGGCGTGGGTGGCGGCCTTCGCCACGCTCGCGGTCGCCCTCGCGCTCTCCACGCCGCTCGGATGGCGGATGCTGGCGATGCACGCCCTCGTGCTGGGCTCCGCCTGGTCCTACAACGCGGGCCTCAAGTCGACCTCGTTCTCGATCGCTCCGTTCCTGCTGAGCTTCGGGGCGTTCCCCTCGCTCGCGACGCTGTCAGCCCCCGCGCCGAGCGTGGCTGCCGGCTGGGCGTGGATCGCCGGCGCGGCGTTCGGGGCGGCCGTCCACTTGACGAACGTGCTCCCCGATCTCGACGACGACGCGCGCACGGGAGTCCGCGGCCTGCCGCATCGGCTCGGAGGTCGGGTCTCCGCGACGCTCGCGGCGATCGCGGTCGTCGGCGGTGCCGTCGCGGTGCTTCTCGGGCCGACGGGCGGCGAGGTCGGCCCGATCCCCCCTCTGTCGTGGATCTTCTTCGCCGGTGTCGTCGCCCTCGCGGTCGTCACCGTCGTCCGGGCGCTCGTGCGGCCGCCGGGCCGCATCCTCTTCCGCCTCGTGATGGGCGCAGCCCTGCTTCTCGCGGCGCAGTTGGTCGCTTCGGGGTCGGCGCTCGCCGCCTGACTTCGGCCAGGTCAGCCGCGAGCGTCGCGGTCGAAGCCCATCGCGTACGCGCGGGCGAAGACGCTGCCCACCGGCCGAGCGAGCATGGCGCGCACGGCCGTGCGACGCGCGGCGTCCCCCGCGGGACCGAGCCGCCGCCCGAGCGCCGTGTTGGCCGCCGCGAGGCGGGCGGCGGTGCGAGCGGATGCCACGCGCCGCCGTTCCCACTCGTGGAGCGCCGCGTCGGGGGCTGTGCCCGTGCGCACCCAGTCGACGAGAAGGGGGGCGAGGGTCGCGGCGTCGAGGAACCCGAGGTTCATCCCCTGGCCGCCGATGGGACTCACTTCGTGGGCGACGTCGCCGATCGCGAAGATCCGGCCGTTCCGGAGCCGGGGTGCGACGAACCTCCGCACACCGAAGCCCGATGCCTCACCGATCCCGCTCGCGTCGTAGCCTCGCGCGGCGACCGCCGCACGGAGCCGTTCGAGGCGCGCTTCGGGCTCGGGGTCGGCGTCGGGCGCGTCCCACGCGACGAACCGTCGCTGTCCGTCCCACAGCGGGAACGACTCCAGCACGCCGGCGGCATCGAGGTGCACGACGGCGACCGCGTCGTCGCGAGACGGCGGCGTCGCGGCATCCGACATGACATACCGGTCCGGGTACGTGTGGATCCGTTGCGCGCCCTCGCGATAGACGAGATCGCGCCCGCTCGCGCCCGACGCGACCACGACGATCGGGGACTCGCGCTCGGTCACGAACCCCGACACGCCCGCCCGCACGACGACGCGATCGCCCCGGGGCAGAACGGATGACACGAGCGCACTCCGGGTGGGCGCCGGCGCGTCTGCCGCGAGGACTGCCTCCGTCGCCGCCTGCGGAATGGTCGCGACGAACGGGAAGCGCACGGACAGGCGGTCGAACCGCACGACACCCAGCACGCGTCCGCCGGATCGCGCTTCTCCCCGGCCGACGCGCGTCGCGCGTTCGAGGAGGCGTTCCGTCACCCCCGACGGCTCGAGGGCCGCGAGGGCGGGAGCGTGCACGCCGATCGCACGCGAGCCCGCCGAGGCCGTCGGGCGGCGCTCGAGCAGCTCGACGTCGACGCCCGCCCGGTTCAGCTGCCCGGCGAGCAGGAGGCCGACGGGCCCGGCTCCGATGACGGTGACGTCAGCCACGGCCCCTCCCGGTCGCGAGCAGTCGGAAAGCGGCGGGAGTCTCGATCCGCCAGTCCGTTCCGAGTACGGGTCCGAGTTCGGCCGGCGTGTAGCTGCGCCGGATGGAGCGGAGCCCATCTGTCCGCAGGAACGTGCCCGGGGCAAGGGGAGTGATCCCGACGGCGTACAGTCCATAGGCGCCGACGCTGCGTGCGATGTCCGCGTGCAGGACGGGGCCTGTCGACAGCGCGAGCGAATCCGTCGTGAAGACCCGCAGCTCGTCGTCGTCGAGGTGGTGCAGGACGTGATTGGAGATGACGGCGTCGAAGCGCTCGCCGGCGTGACGGAGCTCCGACGACGTCGCCCGTACGAACGCGACTCCCTGTGTCGCGGTGGCCCGGGCCGCCTCGAGGGCACGCGGGTCGGGATCGGCGCCGGTCCACGTGACGTCGAGCCCGTCCGCGCGAGCGAGCGCTGCCAGGCGGCGCACGACGTCGCCGCCGCCCGATCCGAGGTCGAGGATGCGCGCCGGTCTGCCGAGGCTGCGCAGTTCAGGTCTCAAGAACCGTCGATAGACGACGCCCCACGCCGAGACGAGGCGATTGACCAGGGCGAACCGCGCGTAGGTCGCGGCGAGCCGTTCAGGATCGCAGGCAGGATCGTCCATGAGCTCGCGGAGATCGCGATCCCGTCGGCTCAGGTCGACGCGCGCCGCCGTGATCATCCGGGGATCGTCTCGCGTTCGATGGGATGCGCGAGCTCGACGTCTTGGGCCAGGACGTCGACGGAACCCTCTGCCGTGACGCCCGCTCGACGCACGAGCCGCGCCGACTCGACGGTGAGCCCGGGTCCGAAGGCGACTGCCCCGATGCGGCCGTCGGCGGCGACGCCGGTCTTCCACAGCTCGTCGATGACGAAGAGCACCGTGGCGCTCGACATGTTCCCGTAGGTGCGGAGCACGTTGCGCGACACGGCCAGCGCATCGGGGGAGGCCTCGAGTGCCGCCTCGACGCGGTCCAGGATGCTGCGACCGCCGGGGTGCACGGCCCACGCGTCGATCGGCGTCTCGCCGCCCAGGAGCCCGTGCAGCGCCGATCGGGCGTGCACGCCGACGAGACGGGGGACCTGCGCCGTCAGGGTCATCTCGAAGCCCGTGTCGCCGATGATCCACTGCATGTCCTGCTCGCCCTCGGGGAGGAGCCGCGTCTGGAAGCCGTCGAGTTCGAGACGTTCGCGCTGCTCGTAGGTCGGGTCGGCGGTCACGACGGCGGCGGCTGCCCCGTCGGCGAAGACGGATGCCGCGACGATCTGCTCGGGATCCTCCGAACTGCGCAGGTGCAGAGAGCACAGCTCCGCGGTCGCGACGAGGACGACGGCCGTCGGGTCGCTCGCGGCGATGTGACCGGCCAGCCGCAGGGCGGGCATGGCGGCCGCGCAGCCGATGAATCCCAAGTGGAACCGCTGCACTCCCGCGCTCAGGCCGAGATCGCGGATGAGATCGACGTCGGGTCCGGGGGCGTAGAGCCCCGTGCATGAGACGGTGACGACGTGGGTGATGGACGCGCGACTCACGCTCGCGCGCGAGAGCGCGTCAGCCGACGCCTCCGCGAACAGGGCAGGCGCGCTGCGCCGGTATTCGTCGTTGCGGGCCCCCGTCCGAGGCGCGAGGAGCGCTCCGTCGTCGCCCCGAACGCGGAGTCCCCCCGTTGCATCCCCGCCGAGTTCAGGCAGCACGGTATGGCGCGTGTCGATCGCGGAGGCGCCGAACGCCGCGAAGATGAGTCGCTGGGCCCGGCGGCTCAGGCCGGGCTGGCTCGCGAACATGTCGCGGACGTCGTCTTGGTGAAGACGCGTCGGCGGCACGGCCGTGCCGATGGACAGGATGCTCGGGACCATGCTTCACGATAGGCGCGTTCGGGCCTTTCGCGCTCGTACTGGCGCCCGTGTGACAAGACGTCTATTGTTCCGTCGGTCCGCGTAGCGTGGGTGACATGACGATCGCGACGGCAGACCTGTACGACGAGCGCGGCGACGAGCTCGATTCGCTCTCCCTGCAGTTCCAGGATGTCGGCGGGCGGACGGCGTTCGACGGACCCGTACGGACCGTCCGCTGCCACCGCGACAACGCCCTCGTCAAGGCGGTGCTCGCGTCGCCGGGGCAGGGCGCCGTGCTGGTCGTCGACGGTGCGGGATCGCTCGAATCCGCGCTCGTGGGTGATCTCATCGCGGCATCCGCTGTCGACAACGGCTGGGCGGGCATCATCGTGAACGGTGCTGTGCGCGACCGTGAGGCGCTCGCACGCCTCGACCTCGGCGTCAAGGCGCTCGGGTCGAACCCGCGCAAGAGCGCGAAGTCGGGCGTCGGCGAGGTCGATGTGCCGGTCACGATCTCGGGCGTCGTCTTCACACCCGGACGCCACGTGTGGGCCGACGCCGACGGCATCCTCGTCGAGCGCTGAGGCTCCGCGCCCTCGACATCGCGCGGCGATCGGCGGATGCTGGAACCCCAACGATCGGGAGGTCCATTCATGTTCGATACCGACCGCGCCTTCGGCGGCTTCTCCGTCGACGACATCGATGCCGCGCGCGCGTTCTACCGCGACACGCTCGAGCTCGACGTCCAGGACAACGAGATGGGCTTCCTCGAGCTGCGGCTCTCGTCGGGTGCCCTCATCCTCATCTACGGCAAGCCGAACCACGAGCCGGCGAGTTTCACGATCCTGAACTTCCCCGTCGACGACATCGACGCCGCCGTCGACGCGCTCATCGCGAAGGGCGTGCAGACGAAGATCTACGGCGACGACGAGTTCCCGTCCGATTCGAAGGGCATCGTCCGCGAAGTCGGCGGTCCCCCGATCGCCTGGTTCCGCGACCCGGCAGGAAACGTGCTCGCCGTCCTCGAGGACTGATCTGCCGAGAACCCGGCGTCTCGCCGAGACACCCCGTTGCATACCGTGCACAACGGGGTGTCTCGGCGAGATCGCGGGGTCTCGACGGATGCCGGGACTCAGCCGCGCAGAGCGTCCAGGAGCTTGACGCGCGCACCCATCCGCAGGAGCGAGTTGTCGTAGATCTTCGCCCCGACGATGATCGCCGCGATGCACGTGACAAACAGGATGGCGAGCGAGAGCAGCGGCTCCCACCACTCCGCCTGCCCCAGGAAGAGCCGCATCGGCATGCCGACGGGAGCCGAGAACGGCACGTACGACATCACGGTGAGGACCGTCGCGTTGTTCCACAGGAAGATGACGAGGAAGTAGGGCGCCATGATCAGGAGGATGAGCGGGCCGGTCGTCGAACCGATGTCCTCCTGGCGAGAGACCATCGCGGCAGCTGCGGCGAAGAGCGCCGCGAGCAGGATGAACCCGAGAAGGAAGAAGATCGCGAACCAGATGATCGGCGTCCCGATGCCCTGGAGGAGCTCGGTCTGATCCGTGACGGTGAGGCCGACGACGATGATGGCCGCCAGGATCAGGATCTGACCCATCGCGAGCACGGTGTTGCCGATGACCTTGCCGGCCAGGAGCGCGCGGGTGGGGATGGCCGAGATGAGCAACTCCACGACGCGTGTCTGCTTCTCCTCGACGACGCTCTGCGCGATCGTCGATCCGAACATCTGCGCCGACAGGAGGAAGACGAAACCGAAGCCGATCGCGACGATGTAGCCCAGGAAGTTCCATGCTCCCGAGGGGTCGAGGAGCTCGACGGTCGGCGGGACGGAGAGTCCGAGCAGGACCGTCGACGAGACGTCGCTCTCGGCGATGACGGTGAAGCCGGTCGGAGACGCGGAGTCGCCGACGATCGCGAGGTCGACGTCACCCGCTGTCACGAGCTCTTCCGCCGCGGCCCGATCCGAGACCTCCGTGATCTCGAGCCCCGTCGTCGAGGGCAGGAGCTCTTGCGCGTCGGATGTGACGGCCACGGGTGTGCCGGACGTGTTCCCGGCGGCGAAGCCTGCCCAGATGACGCCGATGAGGGCGATTCCGAAAAGGATGCCGAACGAGATGAGGAACGACTTGCTGCGCAGCTTCGATCCGATCTCGCGTTCGGCGACGAGCCACGTGCTCTGCGCGAAGCTGGGGGCCGACGGGCCCTGCGTGCGGCGTGCCGGTGTCGTGAGGGTGCTCACTGGATGACCTCCTTGAAGATCTGGGCGAGAGACGGATGCTGCGGCGAGAAGCTCGCGACGTCTCCCTGTTCGACGGCACGGCGGAGGACCCGCTGCGCCGTCTCATCGGAGTCGACGTCGAACAGGGCGTACCCGCCGTCGAAGTCGCGCACGTCGACGCCCGGCTCTTCACGGAGCCACCCGGCGTCGCCCGTCGAGACGAGCTCGTAGCGCCGATTCGAGTGCTGTGCGCGAAGCTCGTCGCGCGGGCCGGCCGCACGGATCGTCCCGCCCGCGATGATGACGAGGTCGTCGCACAGGCGCTCGACGACGTCGAGCTGGTGCGACGAGAAGAGGACGGATGCCCCCGCCGCAGCCCGCTGCTGGAGGACGCCGGCGACGACGTCGACCGCGAGCGGATCGAGACCCGAGAACGGTTCGTCGAGGATGAGCACCTTCGGGTCGTGGACGAGTGCGGCGGCGATCTGCGCGCGTTGTTGGTTTCCCAGCGACAGCGTCTCGATGTTGTCGCCGAGCCGCTCGCCGAGACCGAGTTCTTCGAGGAGCGCACGTGCGCGCTCGGTCGCGTCGGACTTCGAGAACCCGTGCAGGCGTGCGAGGTAGACGACCTGCTCGAGCACCTTCATCTTGGGGTAGAGGCCCCGCTCCTCGGGCATGTAGCCGAACGAGCGGCGATCGGCGGCCGTGACGGCTCCGCCGTCGAGAGCGACGACCCCGTCGTCCTTCGCGAGCACTCCGAGGATGATGCGCATCGTCGTGGTCTTGCCCGCGCCGTTGCCGCCGACGAAGCCCGTGAGGCGTCCCGGGCGGACGTCGAAGCCGACGTCGTCGAGCACGCGGCGTCCGCCGTAGCTCTTCGTGATGCCAGTCAAGGTCAGCATGCGTTCCTCCTGTGGTCCATGGCATCGACGCTACGGAGGCGGGCGGGACGCGGCATCCCCCTCTGGGTGGGTTTTCCCGCCTCCACCCCACGGGGGAGGTGGATTTCTCCTGAGAATTTTCATGCGCCGGAATAGATCTCGGCCGGGACTCCTTTGACAATCGTGGAACGTCCACGGTGGTCCCCGCCGGGGACGCCTTTCATTTCACGTGAGGAACGCATATGACCGACCGCACCATCGGCTACATCGTCGGCAGCATCTCGTCGACGTCGATCAACCGCCGCCTTGCGAAGGCACTCGAGCGTCTGGCGCCCGAGGGGATGACCCTCGTCGAGATCCCGATCAAGGATCTCCCCTTCTACTCGCAGGACTTCGACGCCGACTTCCCCCAGGTCGCGCGCGACTTCAAGCAGGCGATCGACGACGTCGACGGCGTCATCATCGTGACGCCCGAGTACAGCCGCTCGATCCCCGGCGTTCTCAAGAACGCCCTCGACTGGTCGGCACGTCCGTGGGGTCAGGGATCGTTCAACGGCAAGCCGACCGCCATCATCGGCACCTCCGGCGGTCCGATCGGGACGGCAGCGGCGCAGCAGCACCTCAAGGCGATCCTGAGCCACTACAACGCCCCGACGCTCGGTCAGCCCGAGGCGTACATCCAGTCGCTCCCGGGTGTCTTCACCGACACGGGAGAAGTGACCAACGACCAGATGGCCGAGTTCCTCGTCGGCTACCTCGAGGCCTTCGGGGCGCTCGTGGACCGCTACGTACCGGTGCCCGTCTCGGTCTGATCCCGATCAGCCGCACCAGACGCCGCACGGCCTCGCGGGGGGACCGCCCTCACGCGAGGCCGTGCCTGTGCGCGTAGACGACGGCGGCGACGCGGTCGCGCGCACCGAGCTTCTGCAGGATGTTCGAGACGTGCGTCTTGACGGTCGCCTCGCCGATGAAGAGGTGCCGGGCGATCTCGCTGTTGCTCATCGCCTGCGCGACGAGCCGCAGCACCTCCTCTTCGCGCTCGGTGAGCAGCACGGGGATCTCGCCCGTCGTGCGTGGCGTGGCGGGTGGCTCGATCGCCGACGATGCGGCGGCGGGGCGCTGACCCGCGAAGCGCTCGATGACGCGACGCGTGACCTCGGGAGCGAGGAGCGCATCGCCGGCCGCCGCGACCCGCACGGCGGTCACGAGTTCTTCCGGGCCGGCGTTCTTGAGCAGGAACCCGCTCGCCCCCGCTGAGAGGGCTTCGAACAGGTAGTCGTCGCGGTCGAAGGTCGTGACGATCACGACGGCGGCGTCCACGGTGGGGTCGGCGACGATCCGGCGGGTCGCTTCGATCCCGTCGACAACCGGCATCTGCACGTCCATGCAGATGACGTCGGGGCGGAGGGCGGATGCCGCGGCGACGGCGTCCGCGCCATCGACCGACTCACCCACGACCTCGATGTCGTCCTGTGCGTCGAGGATCATGCGGAACCCCGCCCGCATGACGGCGTGGTCGTCGACGAGCAGGACGCGGATGCCGCTCATGCGGGCACCGTCGCCGGCGCGGGAACCCGCACGCGCACGAGGAACCCGCCGCGCGTGCGAGGCCCGATCTCGATGCGACCGCCCGACGCGGCGGCGCGCTCACGCATGCCGACGATTCCGAGGCCTGTGCGGTTTCCGGAGGAGCTGTTGCGTCCACTGCTGACGATCTCGAGCTCGACGTCGGTTCCGTATCGCACGCGAACGTCGGCCGTCGCATCGGGACCGCTGTGCCGTCGGGCGTTCGTGAGCGCCTCCTGGGCGATGCGGTAGAGATTGACTTGCACGACCTCGGGAAGATCGACGGGGTCGCCGACGACCGTGAACGTCGTGGGGAGGCCGTTCTCGTTGGCGTGATCGACGAGTGACCCGATGCCGTCGAGGCGCAGCGTCGAGCCTTCGGCGGGTTCGCCACCGGGCTCGCGGAGCGTCTCGAGCAGCTGGCGCAGTTCGCTCAGCGCCGACCTGGCCGAGGCCTCGACACCCGCGAGAGCGGTGCGCGCGGCCTCCGGATCCTTCTCCAGCACCGCGCGGGCGGCCCCCGCCTGGACGCCCATCGCCGAGACGTGATGGGCGACGACGTCGTGCAGTTCGCGTGCGATCCGGACGCGATCGAGCGTGACCGCCTGCGCCGCCGCGAGGTCGCGCGCCGCTTCGAGCTCGCGCGTCCGTTCCTCCAGTGCCGCGCGCTCGAGGGCCGCGATGTGCGCGCGATCGCCCATGTAGTAGGCGCCCGCGAAGAAGGCCACGTTGACCAGAAGCTGCATCAGCATGAACGCGACGAACGGCGAGAAGAGCCCCACGCGAGACAGTCCCTCGTCGTCGGGCGACGTGGCGGACTGGAACATCGTGATCAGCAGCCAGACGAACATCCCCACGATGATCGAGATGCGGACGATCGTCGCCCTGCGTCGGTCGTCGACCCACGCACCGACCGTGTAGAGCGCGATGAAGAGCGCGATGTTGCCGACGTACACCTCGGGGATGCGGAACGACACTCCGACGAAGAACGCGATCGCGACCGTGATCGCCACGATGACGGGCGACCGGCGACGGAAGGCGAGGGGCGCGGTGAGCCCGATCGCGTAGAGGAGCCCCCATTCCATGCCGGGGGTGTTCTCACCGTAAAGACCCGCGACAGAGCCGAGGAACGTACTGAGGATCGCACCGACGAGGAGACCGCCCGCGAGCCAGACATCGGCGCGGAGGCCCTCGCGGGTGACCGGTGTACGCGCAGGTGGCGGCGACGAGTCGATCATGCCTCCACGGTACGCACGCGCCGGCCGTGCGGCATCCGTCTGGGGGTGGAGACGGCGAGGGGAGCCCGGCCTTGCTCCGTCGTCATGTCACGCCTATCGTCGGGGCGAGGAGGAGCCATGGCACGCGGACGCATCGTCATCGACCTGTTCACGACGCTCGACGGCGTGGCGCAGGCGCCGGGTGGACCTGACGAAGACCCGTCGAACGGATTCTCATGGGGCGGATGGCAGGCGCCCATTCCCGACGCGATGGTCGGCGAGCAGGTCGACGCGTACATCCGCTCCATGGACGCACTGCTCTTGGGCCACAGGACGTACGACATCTTCGCCGCCTACTGGCCGCACCATACGGATGGACCCGCCGGGCACATCGGGCGCACGTTCGACACCGTGCGGAAGTACGTCGCATCCCGGCGCGCGTTCGAGCCCGCGTGGTCGGGCACGATGCGGATCGGCGACGACATCGGCGGCGAGGTCGAGGCTCTGCGCGACCGCCACACCGAGATCCACGTGATCGGCAGCATCGACCTCGTCCAGACCCTGCTCGCGCACGAGCTCTACGACGAGCTCCGGCTGTGGGTGTATCCCGTCGTTCTGGGTGAGGGGAAGAAGGTGTTCCCGGATGCCGCGACCCCCGCCCGGCTGCGCCTGATCGAGCCGCCGATGAGCGGCGACGGCGGGGTCGTGCAGGTGCGGTACGCGCCGGCCGGGGCCCCCACGACGGGAGACATGGAGGTCGTCGACAGCGACGGCTGACGCGGCGTGGGAACATCCGCGGTATGCCGGCTCGCGCTAGCGTGCGGCTGTGACCGAGGCATCCGCTGTCGAAGAGAAGCGTCGCCGAGACGTGCCCGTCGGGGTCGTCATGGTCGGCATGGCCGCCATCGTCTGGTGGCCGGCCTTCACCCTGGGCGCCTGGCAGGAGATCTTCTTCGACGACATCCTCGCGCTGTGGGCGGCCTCGACGGCGGCGTTCGTCTTCGTGCTCGTCGAACGAAGGCCCGTCGGGGGCCGGCTCGTGCGGGCTATGCTGCTGCTCCTGCCGTCGCTCTGGCTCTTCCTCAACTTCGTCGTCGAAGACGAGACGACGGACCTCGCCGTGGCGATCCTGGATCTCGTCGCTCTCGCGGCCGTGCTCGTCGGCATCCCCTTCACGCTCTGGGTGCTCGTGCGCATCGTGTGGCCCGACTTCGCGGGGGAGACGAGGCGACGGACGAAGTGGCTCATCGCTGTCGTCGTGCTGGGGGTCGCGGTCGGTGCGCTCTTCCTCGGGCTCAACCAGGCGCACTTCCTCACGTGCGAGGACTTCGCGATCAGCGGCAACTCCGAGCCCCCCGGGCTGCACCCCCGAGCCGAACCGAGCCGCGCTTTCGCCGATGCCGGACTCTACTTTCCGTTAGGCCGCATCCGATGTGCGCGTCGTCGCTGCGCGCAAGTCCACCAGATGAACGGAACGAAAGGGAGCATCCCCACGGTTCCTGCACTTGCCGCGTCCACACCGAAGTGCACGGAAACTGACGCCAATGCCAGCGAGACCGCCAGCAGCGTGACGAGTCCGAGCCACCAGCGCCAATCAAGCGCGGGTGTTCTCGGGAGTTGGGCCGTCATCTGCAGTACCCCCCTGTGTAGGTTCCAGTCCAGGCGAAGCTGATCCCGAAACCAACTGGAACATATTGAAGCCAGTACTCCAGGCATCGCTTGGAGTTCACGGCGTTCTGCGCGGGCGCGATGATACTGACGGCGGATGCAATACATGCGGCGGCTCCGATCGCCGCCCCTGCCGGCCCTGCGATGGCCAGACCCGCTGCGGCGCAGGCTGCGGTGACGGGTCCAGCTGCGTACCCCTGCTGCGAGATGGTCTTCGTCTCCGCTTTAGTCCAGCGGATGCGAATCTGCAGAAGCCCAGTGGCGGATACCTGCGGGTCGGCTATCACCGGGTACGCGTGTGCGTCCGAGTGGTCGACGTGCTGGATGACCGCATCGTCTGTCACTTCGTACCAGGTGTCCACGTTCGCCTGCTGAGCATCGAGAGCCCACGCAGGTTGAATTTTCGCCACGATGGCCTGAATGATTCCGCGGCTCCCCCCTGCGTCGAGAGGCTCCTCGCGGAAGATCAACACGGAACCGTCGGGCTGCAGTTCCGCATGTGTTCCGTCTTCGAGTGGATAGCTGAACTGTGATGCCTGATCGGCGGAGTCGATGATGGTCGAGATCCGGACTCCGTCTTCGAGGGGGGCGACCGAGACGGTGGGATCGTTCCCCGTCTCGCCGAGGTACACGGTTGAACCATCAGCCGCCGTCTGGCCGCCCTGTGTCTCGACGCCCGCTGGCCCGCTGAAGGTGAACCCCAGATCGCCCGCGACGAGAGCAATTCCCTGGTCGAGTTCTTTGGGTACAGCGACATCGACACCGCCTGCCACAGTCACGCTGGAGCTTCCCTCCGCAGCAACTTCGGCGGCGTCAGCAACTTGCGAAGCCAGCTCATCGACCTCGCTTTCCTGCGCCGCCGTCGCAGTGCTGGAGGTGCTAACGAGGCAGAGGATGATGGTCGTGGTGAGCGCTGTGGAGACGAGTCGTTTCCGAGCGGACTTGTTGGTGCTGCTCATCATTGAGACCACCCCTTCTTGTTGTGACCCTGAGTGGTCTCACGTTAGGGAGCGCTCGTGGCTGCGTCCATAATGAGTCACCCGGTCTTCTTCGCTCCCTCACCCCGGCCCGTCAACGGGGTTCACCCGCTCAGCGGCAACTCCGAGCCCCCCGGCTGCACCCCCGAACCGGACTAGATCGCCGCGTTCACCGCTCTTCGCCGAAACCGGGGATCTCGTCGAGACCGGACGGCACACCACCCGGCTTCGGCGAAACCCCCGGTCTCGGCTCCGTCGCCGTCGGGTGTCGGCGCCCGCGCCGGGTCGGGTCGGGTCGGAAACCGGAGTCAGAAGATCATCGGGCGGTCATCGTCGTCGTCGCCCGTGAGGTCGAGGTCGACGACGACGGGAACGTGGTCGCTGGGGGCTTCGCCCTTGCGCTCGTCGCGATGGATCGTCGCCCCCGTGACGGCCTCGGAGAGCGCGTGCGATCCGAGGATGAAGTCGATGCGCATGCCCTCGTTGCGAGGGAACCGCAGCTGCTTGTAGTCCCAGTACGTGAAGCCCGTCGGCACAAGCGGCCGCACGACGTCTTCGAGTCCGGCCGACAGCAACGCTCCGAACGCTTCGCGCTCGGGCGGCGAGACGTGCGTCGCGAAGCCCTGCACGACGGTCGGATCGCCGTTGTCGGCATCCGTCGGCGCGATGTTGAAGTCGCCCACGAGCGCGAGGGCCAGATCGGGGTTCTGTGCGAGGCTCTCCTGCGTGTAGCCGGTCAGCGCGGCGAGCCAGTCGAGCTTGTAGAAGTAGTGCGGATCGCCGAGCGAACGGCCGTTGGGCACGTAGAGGCTCCACACCTCGACGCCCCCGACCGTCGCGCCGATCGCCCGGGCCTCCTGAGGGGCGTCGGGGCCTTCGTGCCCCTTCGCGAACCCCGGCATGCCGGGGAACGACGTGCGTACGTCGGTCATCGGCTCCCGGCTCGCGATCGCGACGCCATTCCACTGCGAGAACCCGTGCGCCTCGACGTGGAACCCCGCCTCTTCGAACCGGTCGAACGGGAACTGTTCGACCTTGCACTTGATCTCCTGCATCGCGAGCACGTCGAGGTGCTCGCGCACCGCGAAGTCGACGATGCGGTCGACACGGGCTCGGATCGAGTTGACGTTCCAGGTGGCCAGACGCATGGACTCCAGCGTAGAGGCGACGGTGGACACAGGGATGCCGCGGAATCCGCTCCTGAATAGACTCGCAGGCATGACCGTGTCCTCGACGCCCGAGCTCGAAGCAGACCGCCAGTACCTCATCGCCCTCATCGAGGACGAGGCGGTGTTCCACGGCGACTTCACCCTCTCGTCCGGCGCGCAGGCGACCTACTACGTCGACATGCGCAAGCTGACACTGGACCACCGCGCGGCTCCGGCCATCGGACGCATCATGCTCGACCTCATCCGCGACGTCGACGACATCGTCGCTGTGGGAGGCCTGACGCTCGGCGCCGACCCGATCGCGAACGCGATCATGCACGAGTCCTCGCGGACGCCGCGCCCACTCGACGCCTTCGTCGTGCGCAAGGAACCCAAGGATCACGGCCGCGGAAGGCAGATCGAGGGCGCGGATGTCGCGGGAAAGCGCGTCGTCGTCGTCGAGGACACGTCGACGACGGGACAGTCGGCCCTCAAGGCGGTCGAGGCGCTGAGGCGGGAAGGCGCCGAACCGGTCGCGGTCGCCGTCATCGTCGACCGGAAGACGGGTGCGCAGGCCGCCGTCGAAGCGGAGGGACTCGTGTGGCTCGCTGCCGTCGATCTCGACGACCTCGGCCTCGATCCGCAGTAGCGCTCAGACGACCGCGAAGGCGGGAAGCACCGACCACCCCGCCTCGGCACGCAATCGCTCGGCGAGGGTGAGCGCGTGACGCTGCGCCTCGCTCTCCTCTCCCTCGACGTAGACGTCGATCGCGAGGGGTGGCGGCTCACCGAACTTGGGGATGTCGATCTGCGCCCACGCGCCCGGACCGAGGGAGACCCGTGGCGCGGGGGTCCTCGCACCCTCGACGGGAGAGCCCGTCACGCGCGAGAGCACATCGAGCGCCTCGAGCTTCGTGACCGCGTCGGAGGCGACGATCGTCGCTACGGCCTGTCGTGCCGGCATCCTGTCCTCATTCCCGCGGGAGGGTCTTGCGCCAGCGTACCGCCGCACGACCTGCCGGTGCGGGGCCCCGGCGAAGGTCTCGTAGGCTCTGGGCATGCAGACGCACGACGTGATCGTGGTGGGCGCCGGTCTGGCAGGACTCCGCTGCGCCCTCGAGCTCGCGCGCGCCGGCCGCGATGTCGTCGTGCTCGAGGCATCGTCGCGCGTCGGGGGGCGACAGCGTAGCGACCGGGTCGACGGGTTCCTCCTCGACCGGGGCTTCCACGTGCTCAACCCCGCGTACCCCGCCCTGCGGATGTCGGTCGACGTTCCGGCGCTGCGACTGCGTCCGTTCCCCGTCGGAGTGCGCGTGCAGCGCGGGACCGGTTCCGCAACGCTCGCGCACCCGCTGCGGCATCCTCAGCTGATACCGGCCACGCTGAGGAGCGGGCTCATGACTCCCGCGTCCGTGCGCGCGCTGCTGCGCTGGCTGGCGCCCGCCGTCCGTCCGCACGCGATGACAGCGCACTCCGACACGACCCTCGCCGAGGCGTGGGATGCCGCGATGTTGGATGGCCCTCTCCGCGACGAGGTGCTCGGCCCGTTCCTGTCAGGCGTCCTCGCCGACGACAGGGGGGAGACTTCCAACGCGTACGTCCTCCTGCTCATGAGACTCTTCGCCCTCGCGCGTCCGGGGGTTCCTGCCGACGGCATCGCGGCGCTCCCGGCTCAGTTGGCGCATCGTGCGGATGCCGCGGGTGCCGACGTCCGGCTCGATCGCCGCGTCCGGAAGCTGAAGCGCCGAGGCGATCAGTGGGAGGTCGTCGTCCGCGGCGAGCGGGCGATGCGCGCCCGCGATGTCGTCGTCGCCGTCGGGCCCGAGGCGGTCGCGCGATTCACGCCGCTCGATCCGCCCGCCACGCGAGGGCTGCAGACGTGGTGGTTCGCGGCCGACGCTCCTCCGGACTCCGCGCTCCTGACGCTCGACGGTACGGCCGACGGGCCGATCGTCAACACGCTCGCGATGTCGCTCAGCGCACCGTCGTACGCTCCTGCCGGGCGCCACCTCGTGCAGGCGACCTGCCTGCTCGGTCCCTCCTTCTCGCCGACGCAGCGGGACGTGCGCGACCAGCTCGTGGGACTGTGGGGCAGGGATGCCGCGACGTGGGAGCTGCTGCGCCGCGACGATCTTCCGCACGCGCTCCCCGCGCTCCCGCCGCCGTTGAAGCGGCCGTCGCCGTCTCACCTCGGCGACGGACTGCATGTGGCTGGGGACCACCGCGACACGCCATCGATCCAGGGAGCGCTGGGCTCGGGGGAGCGTGCCGCTCGCGGTGTCCTGGGTCGACGTTCCTGAGTCGGGACCGGAGTCGAGCGCGGCTCGCGTCGTCAGTCCTCGTCGCGGCCTCGACGTCGCCACCACTGCCAGACGAAGACGACGAGTGATCCCGACAGGATCACGAGCGTCGTCGCGTAGAGGAGCGTCTGCTCGAACGGACTGATCACGGGCGGACGCCTCTCGCGGCATCCGCAACGAGCTTCGCGATCCGCGCGGCGCGCGTCTCGGGTCTGCGCGCCGAATCCACGTTCGTGATGCCGAGCTTGCGCGCCGACCTCGGGAAGGCGTCCCAAGCGGCCCGAGCGGCGGGGTCGGCATCGAGTGCGGCCGCCAGGTCGTCGGGCTCGATGCCCGCTTCGGCATTGTCGAGGATCGTCCACGAGCCGTTGGCCTTGGCGACCTCGACGGCCCGTCGTCCCGCCTCGGTCATGAGCCCGTCGGCCTCGATGCGCTCCAGCCGCGCCTTGTTCATCGCCGCCCACCCGCTCGAGGGTCGGCGCGGTGCGAACCACAGTCCGCTCGTGGTGTCGTCGAAGGTGCGCACGGGACCGTCGATCCATCCGAAGCACAGAGCGTGCACGATCGCGTCCTCGTAGGCGACGAGCTCGATCCCGGCTCCGGGACGCGGCCGGATGAGCCACGCGCCGGGGGCGGTCCGGTGGTTCGCCTCGAGCCACGCACGCCAGGTCGCGGCATCCGGGGCCACGACCTTCTCGCCGTCGTCGAGCACGCCCACTACAGGACTTCCGCGAACTCGGTCTCGGTGTCGGTGGACGGGAGCAGTTCGGCGACCGAGCCGAGCACTTCGTCGGGGCGGAACGGATAGCGCTGGATCTCAGCGGCGTCACTGATGCCGGTCAGGACGAGCACGGTGTGAAGACCTGCTTCGATCCCGGCGACGACATCGGTGTCCATGCGGTCGCCGATCATGCCCGTCGTCTCGGAATGCGCGCCGATGCGATTGAGCGCCGAGCGGAACATCATGGGGTTCGGCTTGCCGACGACGTACGGCTCACGCCCCGTGGCCTTCGTGATGAGCGCGGAGATCGCGCCCGTCGCGGGCAGCACCCCCTCGGTCGAGGGGCCCGTGGCATCGGGATTCGTCGCGATGAATCGCGCGCCCGCGCCGATGAACCGGATCGCCTTCGTGATCGCCTCGAAGGAGTAGTTGCGGGTCTCTCCGACCACGACGTAGTCGGGGTCGCTCTCGGTCATGATGAAGCCGGCCTCGTGGAGGGCGGTCGTGAGCCCTGCCTCGCCGATGACGAAGGCCGTGCCGCCGGGCATCTGACTGCGCAGGAAGTCGGCCGTCGCGAGTGCCGACGTCCAGATCGACTGCTCGGGAACGACGAGACCGGATGCGCGCAGCCGCGCGGAGAGGTCGCGGGGCGTGAAGATCGAGTTGTTCGTCAGCACGAGGAAAGGTGTGCCGGTGTCGCGCCAGTGCTCGAGGAGCGTCGCGGCACCCGGGATCGGCGTGTTCTCGTGCACGAGCACGCCGTCCATGTCGGTCAGCCAGCATTCGATGTCGGCGCGCGTGCGCATGCGACGAGCCTAGCGGGGTTGGCCGACACCGCCGCACGTCGCGCACGGTGATCGACGCGTGCGGGCGTATCGTCGAACCCGTGCCACGAGCCGCCTGGAGCCTTCCCGACCTCACCGGCCGCACGTACCTCGTCACGGGGTCGAACGCGGGTCTCGGGTACTTCTCCACGGAGCACCTCGTGCGCGCGGGTGCCCGCGTCGTCATGACAGGCCGCAACCCGAACCGTCTGGCGACGGCGCGTGCGGCGGTGCGGCGGCGCGTGCCGGGCCTTGCGACCGCGCAGCTGGAGACGCTCCTGCTCGACACGAGCAACCTGGGCTCGGTGCGAGCTGCTGCGGCGACGGTCCGCACGTGGGGCAAGATCGACGGAATCCTCCTGAATGCGGGGATCGTGCATCCGCCGTCCCGCCGGCAGGCGACGGCAGACGGACATGAGATCGTCTTCGCGACGAACGTGCTCGGACACTTCGCACTCGCCGGTGAGCTGCTCGTCCCGCTCGCGGCGGCATTCGGTCGCATGGTGTGGCTCGGGAGCATGTCGACATCCCTCACGCCCTACAACCCCGTGGATCCGCAGTTGACGGAGGGATACTCCGCCTGGCGCGCGTACGTCCAGTCGAAGGTCGCGACGACCGCGCTGGGACTCGAAGCGGATCGCCGCCTGCGGGCCGCGCGCATCCCCGTCGCGAGCGTCGTCGCGCACCCCGGGTACTCCACGAGCGGACGGACGGTCGGCATCGTGGGTGTCAACGAGCCGTCGAAGGGCGGCCGCTTCGCCGACAATCTGCAGGCGCCGATCACGCAGTCCAAGGAGGAGGGCGCGCTTCCGCTCGTGCACGCCCTCGCGGGCGCGGGCGTCGAGAGCGGAACCTTCTGGGCGCCGCGCTTCGCTCTGCACGGCACGCCACGACGCGCGACGCCCGCTCGCATCACCCGCGACCCCGACATCGCGCGGCGGCTCTGGGTCGTCGCGGAAGAGGCCACCGGCGTCCACTGGCCCTGACCCGGGGTTTCGCCGCGCGCCGCGGTTCCGCCCGCCGCCGGGGTTTCGCCGCCCCGCCCCCGCGCCGGAAACGCCCTACCGTCGAGAAGACGCTAACTGCGCGGTTTCGAGGGATTCTGCGACGTTTCGTGTCTTCTCGGCGACGGGCGCCGCGAGCGGTCGGGGTGCGCCGAGGTCGCGCGTGCCGCCGAGGCCGGGGCGCGCGCCCAGCTCGGGGGCGTCGCCGAGACGGGGTGGTGTGCGCTTGGGTTTCGGCGAGGCGCCCGTTTTCGCCGCAGAGGATGCCGGGATGCCGGGATGCCGCTGTCCCGGGGTGAGCCCCAGTGCCGAGAAGACGCAAACCGCGCGGTTTCGCGGGATTCTGCGACGTTTCGCGTCTTCTCGGCACAGGGGGCGGGGATCGGAGCGGGGGCGGGGATCGGAGCGGGGGCGGGGAGCGCAGCGGGCGGCGGCGCAGGGATGCCGGGATGCCGCGTGTCAGGCGGTGAGCCAGATCGTCGTCGCGGCGCCGGGGGGAAGGGTCGCGACGACGTCGTCGAGGTGGAGCGTCGCAGGGTCGGCGACGACGACACGGGCGCCGACCGTGACACCCGCGCTCTCGACGGCACGCAGCAGGTCGGGATCGCGGTCGCTGACGCGCAGCACGCGGCCGATGTGCCCCGGGACGGCGTCGGCGAGCAGCACGAACGGCTCGCGCTCGACGTGCCCCGCGGCATCCGGGATCGCATCGCCGTGCGGATCGTATCGAGGACGTCCGAGGCGCTCGTCGATGCCCTCGAGGAGCCGGTCGCTGACCGCGTGCTCGAGGATCTCGGCCTCGTCGTGGACCTCGTCCCATGCGTAGCCGAACTCCCGCACGAGCCACGTCTCGATGAGGCGATGGCGGCGGATGATGGCGGCGGCTCGCCGGTGACCCTTCTCGGTCAGGGCGACGGGTCCATAGGGGCGGTGGCTGACGAGTCCCTGGGCGGCGAGCTTCTGCACCATCTCGGTCACGCTCGAGGGCGCGAGCCCGAGCTCGGCGGCCAGCTGAGACGGCGTGATGCGTTCGTCCTGCCACTCGGTGCGGTGGTAGATCGTCTTGAGGTAGTCGTCGACAGCGGGGGATGCCACGCGCCCAGGGTACCGGGACCGGACAGAGCGCCACCGACGCCGGCCCCGGGTAGCCTGACCGCGTGACAGAGTCCGCGCAGCCCGATCCCGCCGAATCCGGCGACTCCCCCCGCGACGCCCTGAGCCCGCTCCACGGCCCGAGCCCGCTCCACGGCGTGGGTCCGTGGGAGGGCGAGCCGCCTACCGACCCCCGCTACGACCCCGACCTGCTGGCGGCGGGAGACGCCCGCAACGTCATCGACGACTACCGCTATTGGACGATGGAGGCGATCGTCGCCGACCTCGACGCTCGGCGGCATCCGTTCCACGTCGCGATCGAGAACTGGCAGCACGACATGAACATCGGCTCGATCGTGCGCAGCGCCAACGCGTTCCTCGCCGCCGAGGTCCACATCGTCGGCAAGCGCCGCTGGAACCGTCGCGGCGCGATGGTCACCGACAGGTACCAGCACGTGCGGCACCACGAGGACGTCGCGGCCTTCGTGGAATGGGCGGATGCCGCGGGGCTCCCGATCGTCGCGGTCGACAATGTCGAGGGGTCGGTGCCTCTGCAGGATGCCGACCTTCCCGAGCGCTGCGTGCTGCTGTTCGGCCAGGAGGGCCCCGGTCTGTCACGGGAGGCCGTCGCCGCGGCATCCGGGATCGTGGAGATCACGCAGTACGGGTCGACCCGATCGATCAACGCGTCAGCCGCTGCCGCCGTCGTCATGTACGAGTGGTGCCGCCGCTGGGCGTGACGTCATGAACCGGCGGTGAGCCATGCCGTGCCCCGGATGCGCCAGCCCAGCGTCGCGAGCCGCGCGAGCATGTAGACGCCGAAGAACGCCACCGCGAGCCACGCGAGCCCGATCGCGCCCTGCGGGTGCAGGACAGCGACGAGGGCGAGCGCCGGGATGAACGGCACGAGGTTGAGGGCGCCGGCGATGGCGAGGTACTTGGCGTCGCCCGCGCCGATCAGGACGCCGTCGAGCACGAACACGGCGCCGCAGACCGGCTGCGCGATCGCGAGCACGAGGAGTGCGGGCATGACGAGGGCCGCGAGCGCCGGGTCGCCCGTGAAGACGAGGCCCAGCACGCCGGAGAGAGCGCCGATGAGGGCTCCGACCGCCACACCGAACCAGAGACCCCACGCGAGGGTCCGGCGAAGGACGCGCCGCACGAACGGTTCATCGCCGGCGCCGAGCCCGCGACCGACGAGCGCCTGCGCCGCGATCGCGAGGGCGTCGAGGGCGAAGGCGGCCGTCGAGAAGAGTGTGAACGCCACCTGCCACCCGGCCAGCTCTTCCGTGCCGAGCGCCGTCGCGACGCCGACGGTCGCGAGGAGGGCGACCCGAAGCGAAATGGTGCGCAGGAGCAGCCACACGCCCGCGCGCGCCGATCCGGTGACGCCGTCGCGCTGGGGGCGGATGGATGCCGTGTGCCGCCGTGCGAGACGACCGATCACGATCACGAAGGCGCCGACCATCCCCCACTGGGCGACGACGGTGCCGGCGGCCGATCCCGCGATCCCCCACCCCAGGCCGTAGATGAAGAGCCAGTTGAGGAGGATGTTGGCTCCGAACCCGACACCGGCGATCCAGAGCGGGGTGACCGTGTCCTGCATGCCGCGGAGGAGTCCCGTCGCGGCGAACACGATGAGCATCGCGGGGAGTCCCCACATCGATAGGCCCAGGTAGATGTCGGCCTGCTCGGCGACGTCGGCGGTCGCGCCGAACAGGGAGACCAGTGCGGGGGAGGCGAACCAGCCGCTCACGGCGAGGACGGCGCCGACCGCGAGGGCGAGCCACATGCCGTCGATGCCGACGGACACCGCGCGGGAAGGCTCGCCGGACCCGAATCGTCGTGCGACGGCGGGTGTCGTGGAGTAGGCCAGGAAGATCATGAGGCCGACGATCGTCTGGAGGACGGCCGACGCGATGCCGAGGCCCGCGAGCGGGACGACGCCGAGGTGACCGACCATGGCTGCATCGACGATGAGGAAGAGCGGTTCGGCGATGAGCGCGCCGAGCGCAGGGACGGCCAGACGCAGGATGCTGCGATTGAGCGTCTCGGGGCCGGCGGTCACTCCTCGATGCTAGGGGCGGTCCACGACACCCGCGTCGGTGGCGGCGCTTATCCTGTATCGCATGACTGAAGCCCTTCCGTCCGGCCTCGCTATCGACGAGTTCAGCACCGATGTCCGTCCGCAGGACGATCTGTTCCGCCACGTGAACGGCGCGTGGCTCGACCGCACCGAGATCCCCGACGACAAGGCGCGCTGGGGGTCCTTCCACCTCATCGCGGAGCAGGCCGAGAAGGAGGTCCACGCGATCGTCGAGGAGGCGCAGGGTGCCGAGCCCGGCACCGAGACGCGCAAGATCGGCGACCTGTACACGAGCTTCATGGACACCGAGCGGATCGCGCAGCGCGGCGCCGCACCGCTCGCCGATCAGCTCGCGAAGGTCGACGCGATCGATTCCGTCCCGTCGCTCCTGCGCACCGTCGGCGACCTCGAGCGCGACGGCGTCTCGGGACTCTTCCACCTCTACATCGAGCCCGACCCGGGGCGCCCGCAGCGCTACGTGCCGTTCGTCATCCAGGGCGGGCTGTCGCTCCCCGACGAGAGCTACTACCGCCTCGAGAGCTTCGAGACCACCCGGACGGCGTTCCGCGCTCATGTCCAGCGCATCCTGGAGCTCGCCGGGGTGGCCGACGCCGACGCATCCGCCGACCGGATCCTGGCTCTCGAGACCGAGCTCGCGACCCACCACTGGGACAACGTCAAGAGCCGCGACGCGGTGGCGACCTACAACCTGAAGACGTGGGCAGAGGTGCAGGACCTCGTGGGCGTCGATCTCCAGCCGTGGCTCGACGCCGTCGCTCCGGGTCACACCGATGCGTTCGCCGAGGTGAACGTCTACCAGCCGAGCTTCCTCGAAGGACTCGGAGGCCTCCTGAGCGAGGACCGGCTCGACGACTGGAAGGCATGGCTCCGCTTCGCGATCGTCCACGGTGCCGCACCGTTCCTTCCCGACGAGTTCGTCGATGAGAACTTCTCGTTCTACGGCACGCAGCTCACGGGAGTGCCGGTCAATCGCGAGCGATGGAAGCGGGGAGTCGGACTCGCCGAAGCGGCGATGGGGGAGGCGATCGGGCGTGTCTACGTCGAGCGGCACTTCCCGCCGGCCGCGAAGGAGGCGATGGACGAACTCGTCGCGAACCTCATCGAGGCGTACCGGCAGTCGATCACCGACCTCGAGTGGATGAGTCCTGAGACGCGGAAGCGGGCCCTCGCGAAGCTCGATGCGTTCACTCCCAAGATCGGCTATCCCGTCAAGTGGAAGGACTACTCGACGCTCGAGATCGATGCGGCGGATCTCATCGGGAACGTCCGCCGCGCCCACGCGCACGAGCACGACCGCCAGCTCGCGAAGGTCGGCCAGCCGATCGACCGCGACGAGTGGTACATGACCCCGCAGACGGTCAACGCCTACTACAACCCGCTCATGAACGAGATCGTGTTCCCTGCGGCCATCCTTCAGTACCCCTTCTTCGATGCGACGCGCGATGCGGCGGCGAACTACGGAGGGATCGGCGCCGTCATCGGACACGAGATCGGCCACGGCTTCGACGACCAGGGCAGCCGCTTCGACGGCGACGGCTCGCTCCGCGACTGGTGGACCGATGACGACCGTGCGGCGTTCGAAGAGCGGACGGCGTCGCTCATCGCGCAGTACAACGCCCTCACCCCCCGGGGGCTTTCTGATGAATACACCGTGAATGGCGCTCTCACGATCGGCGAGAACATCGGTGATCTCGGTGGACTCGGGATCGCGATCCGCGCCTACGAGCTCTCGCTCCGCGGCGAGCCGGCGCCCGAGATCGACGGATTCACGGGCATTCAGCGGGTCCTGCTGTCGTGGGGGCAGATCTGGCAGCAGAAGGGACGCGACGCCGAGACGATCCGTCTCCTCACGATCGATCCCCACTCGCCCAATGAATTCCGCTGCAACCAGATCGTGCGCAACGTCGATGCGTTCTACGATGCCTTTGGTGTGACCGAGTCCGATGAGCTGTGGCTCGACAAGGAGGCTCGCGTCACGATCTGGTGACCTGGGGCTTCCCGACCCTGCCTCGCGCGCGCCGACGGCGCGACAAGTGAAGAACCGCCCTACTGATGACCTGCCGCGTCTCCGCGGTGCGGCAGACCGCCTGTTCCCGCATTCCATCGGAAGGATCACCGCCCGTGGGCATCCCGCCTGAGCCGCAGAGGGATGCTGAGTCGCTTCGGGGGACGCGACGCAGCAGCCGACGACTGCCGCGGAGGGCGGCGGCCGGACGCAGATCGTTCACATCCACGCTGACGGCGCTCGATGAGCTCGCCAAGACCGGTGCGAAGGTCTCGGTGAGGGTGACCGACCTCGATCGCGACGTATCGGTCCTCGACGGCGACGACTTCGTCACGTTGCCCGTCGCGGGGCTCGGGGTCGTGCCGCTGCTCATCGAGGTCGCCGCGGCGTTCGACGAGGGGCGGCTCGATCCGCTCGAGATCGTCGAACGATCCGACGTCGCCGCCGTGACGCTCGGTGGCGTCTGGCAGCACCTCGCCGCGCCGGCACTGCCGGTGTCCGATCTCGCCGTGCTGACCGCCGCCGCGGGCGACACCTTGGCGGCCAATGCCCTCCTCGAGCGGGTGGGCCTGCCCGCTGTACGTGCCCGCATCGAGAGCCTCGGGCTCGCGCACTCCGCTCTCCTCGATCGCTTCCGCGACGACCGCGGGCCCGACGACGCGCCGCACTTCGCGCTCGGTTCTGCCCGCGAGATGGCTCAGGTGTTCGCGTCGCTCGTGAACGCCCAGGTCGTCTCTCCCGCTGTCAGTGCACAAGTGTCGGAGTGGCTGAGCCTCAATCACGACCTCTCGCTCGTGGCATCCGCAACGGGGCTCGATCCTTTCTCGCACGAGAACGATCAGCACGGACTGCTGTTCGTGAACAAGACCGGCCGTGACAGGGGGGTCCGCGGCGAGGCGGGTGTCATCGCGGGTCCGCGCGCGGGGGTGTCCTATGCACTCATCGTGTGCTTCGACGACCTGACGGTGGCGCACCGGCTGCGCGCGCACGATGCGTTCCGCGTGCTCGGCGTCGATCTCATGGAGTACGTTCACTGACGATGACAGGAGACACATGAACGACGACGAGCTCTGGACCGTTGCCGAGCGCCACCTGATCCGCTACTCCCCGTCGTTCTCTCCACGCATCATCGAGCGCGCCGCCGGTTCGTACGTGTACGACACCGACGGCAACGCGATCCTCGACTTCACGTCTGGTCAGATGAGCGCCGTCCTCGGGCACGGGCATCCCGCCATCGTCTCGGCGGTCTCGCAGTCGGTCTCGACACTCGACCACCTCTTTAGCGGGATGCTGTCGCGGCCCGTTCTGCGCCTCGCGGAACGACTCTCCCACTCGCTGCCGCCAGAGCTCACCAGGACGCTGCTCCTCACGACGGGAGCGGAAGCCAACGAGGCGGCGATCCGACTCGCGAAGCTGTACACGGGCGGCTACGAGATCGTGTCGTTCGACCGGTCGTGGCACGGTATGACGTCGGGTGCGGCATCCGCAACCTTCTCGGCTGGGCGACGGGGCTACGGTCCCGTGCTGCCGGGCAACCTGACACTGCCGACACCCAACGCGTACCGGTCGCCGTTCCGTCGCCCGGACGGCTCGTACGACTGGGAAGCCGAGCTCGACTACGGCTTCGCCGCGATCGACGCGCAGTCGACGGGCGCGCTCGCGGCCTGCCTCGTGGAGCCGATCCTTTCGTCCGGTGGCATCATCGAGCTCCCGCTCGGATATCTCGCGCGCCTCCAGGAGCTCTGTCGGGAGCGGGGCATGCTGCTCATCCTCGACGAGGCGCAGACGGGTATCGGCAGGACCGGGACGATGTACGCGTTCGAGCGCGACGGCGTCGTACCCGACATCCTGACGCTGTCGAAGACCCTGGGTGCGGGACTGCCCGTCGCCGCCGTCATCACCGGCGACGAGATCGCCGACGTGACCCACCGGCGCGGGTTCCTCTTCTACACGACGCACGTCTCCGATCCGCTCGCGGCGATCGTCGCCAACGCGGTGCTCGACGTCGTGGAGGACGAAGGGCTCGTCGCTCGCAGCGCCGAGCTCGGGGGTCAGCTGTCGGAGCGGCTCGCGAGGCTCGAGCGCGATACGGCGGTCGTCGGAGACGTCAGGGGTCGCGGACTTCTGCAGGGGATCGAGCTCGTGGTCGACAAGCAGACGAAGTCGCCGGCGGATGCGCTGGGGTCGGCGGTGACGGTGGCGTGCCTCGAGCGTGGACTGCACATGAACATCGTTCAGCTGCCCGGCATGGGCGGCATCTTCCGCATCGCGCCGCCGCTGACGATCAGCGAGGCCGAGCTTCACGCCGGCCTCGACATCCTCGAAGACGCCCTCCGCTCCGTCGCCGGCTGACCCGCCTCCTCCCGTCGGCTTACATCGCCGAAAAGACCCGAACTGCTGCGTTTCGCGCGTGGGGAGAGCGGTTCGGGTCTTCTCGGCGACTCGCACGTGCGGCGCTCGGGGGTGTCGACCGGAGGTGTCGACCGGGCGTGCGGCGGAACGGGGCGGTGGTCCAGGCGGTGGCTCGGGCGGTGGTCCGGGGTCGGACCGGGGCGGTGGTGGTCCGGGGTGGCGGTCCGAGGGCGCGTACTGGTGGTGGCGCCCTCTCGCCGAGAAGACCCGAACTGCTGCATTTCGCGCCCGACGAGAGCGTTTCGGGTCTTATCAGCTACCCGGCGCGCGGCGCTAGAGGGTGGCCGACGGCGGGCGGCCGACCGCGCGGCGGACCGGGGGCGGCCGACCGGGTGGTGGTCCGGGGGCAGGCGACCGGGCGTGCGGCGGAGCGGAGGCGGCAGGCCGGGCTGCAGGTTCGCCGAGCTAGAAGACGATGGTGTGGTTGCCGTGACGGATGACGCGATCCTGGGCGTGCCACAGCACAGCGCGTGACAGCACTTGACGTTCGACGTCTGCGCCCCGACGGGCGAGCTCGGGAACGGTGTCGGCGTGCGTGACCCGGATGGTGTCCTGATCGATGATCGGACCTTCGTCGAGGTCGCTCGTCACGTAGTGCGACGTCGCTCCGATGAGCTTGACTCCCCGCTCCTTCGCCTTCTTGTACGGCTCCGCCCCGATGAAGGCGGGGAGGAAGGAGTGATGGATGTTGATGACGGGAACCCCGAGACGGTCGAGGAAGTCGGGCGACAGGATCTGCATGTAGCGGGCGAGCACGACGAAGTCGACGTTGCCGACGAGCAGCTTCAGGATCTCTGCCTCGGAGGCCGCCTTGTCCGGCCCCGCGACGGAAGGGACATGGAAGAACGGAACACCGAACGAGCGCACGTCGTCAGCCGCGGTCGTGTGGTTCGAGATGACCATCGGGATCGTGACGGGCAGGTCGCCGCGGCGGTGGCGCCACAGCAGGTCGAGAAGGCAGTGGTCCTGCTTCGACGCGAGGATCGCCATGCGTTTGGGCACGGACTGGTCGGTGATCGACCACTCGAGGTCGAAGCCCCGGCCGAGGGTCTCGGCGAGGTCGGCTTCGATCGCGGGCAGCGCAGCGTCGAGTCCGGGACGGTGGAAGACCACCCGCTGGAAATAGGCGCCGCCCGTCGGGTCGTCCGAGTACTGATCGAACGCGACGATGTTGCCGCCGTTGCGCGTGATGAGCGCCGACACCGCCGCGACGATCCCCGGCTTGTCGTTGCCGTGCACGATGAGGCAGGCGTGATCGGGGTGGAGGTGCGGTGACGTGGGCGCGGCCATCCCTCGATTCTGCCGTGTCATGACGGATGCCGCGGACCGGGCCCCGCGGCATCCCTCAGATCCGCGCGCGTCGCGCGCCTTCTCCGAGCGACTCGAGCTTCGCCCACGCGATCTCGGGGTGCACGCGCCCTCCGAGTCCGCAGTCGGTCGATGCGATGACGCGGTCGGCGCCCACGATGCCGGCGAACCGCTCGATGCGCTGCGCGACGAGGTCGGGGTGCTCGACGACGTTCGTCGCGTGACTGACGACTCCGGGCACGAGGACGAGGTCGTCGGGGATTCCCGTGATCGCCCACGCGGTCCACTCGTGCTCGTGCCGGACGTTGGCCGCCTCGAACGAGATGGAGCCCACATTCGCCTTCAGGACGACGGGCAGGATGTCCTTCATCTCGATGTCGGTCGTGTGAGGGCCGTGCCATGACCCCCAGCAGAGGTGGAGCCGCACGAGCTCCCTCGGGAGGCCTTCGATGGCCCGATTGATCGCCGCGACGCGAAGCTCCGTGAAGGCCTGGTAGTCCGCGATCGACGGCTCGGGGTTGATCTGGTCGAAGTTCTCGGCGAGCGAGGGATCGTCGATCTGCACGATGAGACCCGCGTCGGTGATGGCCTTGTACTCTTCGCGGAGGGCGTCGGCCCACGCGGCGATGTGGTCCTCGTCCGTCGCGTAGAAGTCGTTGCGCACCCGCGCCGCCGATCCGGGGGCGATGGCGGTCAGGAAGCCTCGCTCACCATCATCGAGCGAGGCCGTGAGGCGGCGGATGTCGGCGGCGACGGCGTCATGTCCGCGGTATGAGATGGGTCCCGTCGTGGTCGGGAACGCGGTCGCCCCCGCCCCCACCTCGACGGCCTCGGCGTAGGCGCCGGGGAAGAGGTGGCGGTCGCGGCGGTCCAGGAACGACGTGAGCCGGATGGCGCCCGGTTCGGAGCGAACGGGGGGCTCGTTGAACGCGTTGACTTCCGTGAGGGACAGACCCGTCGCCCGCTGGAACGAGTACGACCACCAGGCGCCGTAGTCGACGGCGCCGGACATCGCCTTGCCGAACTCGCCGTCGCCCGGCTGCGTGATCCCCGCACGCCGCTGGCGCTCCACGACGTCGGTGACGGCGTGCGAGGTGAGTTCGTCGAGTTCGGGGCTCGTCTCGAGCGTGAATCCGTCGTCGGCGAAAGTGCGCGCGGCGTTCGCCTCGATGAGGGCCTGGGTGCGCGGGAGGCTTCCCGCCGTCGTCGTCTGGATCTCGGTCATCGCTCGTATCGTCCTTCCGTGGCCGTGCGAGCCTAACGGGCGCGTGGGGCGGGTGTCGCATCGTGTGACGCGAGTGACGGATGCCGCGACGAGCCGGGGCCGTCGCAGCGCCGGTCAACGGTGCGTCTTCTCCTCCCCAGGTGCGGTTGTCCAGCGGCTTTGAACAGGGTTGGTTTCTTGCGCGTGATCAGGATCTTCGATGTCGGAGGTCTGGTGCATGATGGCATCTATGAGCACCCTCGTCGACTCCCTCGCCCGCCTGGGCGATGCTCTCGGCGATGTCGTCGGGCCGATGCTCGACGATCGGGCGCTGGCGGCGGTGACAGACGACGACGTCGTCGCCGTGCTGGTCGAGGGAGCACGACTCCTCCGTCACGCCGAGGCGATCCTGATCGAATCGGCCGCCCATCTCCAGGTGCGATCGGGAACGGCTCCGCACGCTGAGCGGCCCGAGACGCGGCGAGGGTGCGTGTCGGTCGCCGAGCTCGTCCAACGTGCGACGCGCGTGTCGAGGCGCACGGCGAACGACATCCTCGCGGCCGCTCGTGCCGTGCGCGAAGACATCGCGCCCAGTTCGGGCGAGAGGCTCCCCGCAGAGTTCCCCCTGATGCGCGACACGCTCTCCGCGGGAGAGGTGGGAGTAGACGGGGTCGTGGCTGTCGCCCAGGTTCTGCGGGGGTGTCCGGCGGGTCGCGCGGGCATCCTCGCAGCGGACGAAGAGCTCGCGGCGTGCGCGCGCGGCGAGGGGGTCGACGGTGCCCCGCCGGCGAACGCTGACGAGCTTCGTGCCATGGCGCTCGTGTGGGAGATGCACCTCGATCAGGACGGTGCCGAGCCTCGCGAGACCCGAGCCCTCCGCAAGCGCGGACTGACGCTCGGCGTGCGTCGTGACGGGCTCGTTCCGGTTCGCGGAAATCTCCTGCCCGAGGTGGCCGAGCAGCTGCAGCGCGGGTTCGACGCGCTCCTCAACCCCAAGGTCGACGGCGTCCCGCTGACGGGCCCGCGATTCGTCGACTCCGGTGACGACGTCGGGACGAACGACGATGGCGTATCGGCAGCGATGGAAGCGTCCGCCGACGCGCGCACCCGGGCTCAGAAGCAGCACGACGCGCTCGCTGCGATCCTCACTCGTATCGCGGGGTCGGGGATGCTGCCCACGCTGGGTGGGGCCGCTCCGACGCTCGTCGTCTCGGTGCGCGAAGCCGACCTCGTCGGCGGGCGCGGAGGTGCGACGCTCGGTGCATCGAGCGAGCCGGTCTCTCCTGCCGTCGTTCGTCACATCGCGTGCACAGGGGGAGTGCAGCGGGTCGTGTCGGCAGACGACGGGCGGATCGTTTCGATCGAGACCCAGGATCGGGTCTTCAACCACCACCAGCGACGCGCGATCGGGCTGCGCGACGGCGGTTGCCTCATTCCGGGATGCCACGTGCCCTTCGAATGGTGCGAACTGCACCACGTCGAAGAGCATTCTCGCGGGGGACCGACCCACACCGACAACGGTGTCGCGCTCTGTTGGGGGCACCATCGCACGCTCGACTCGAGCGGGTGGCAGATCCGCATGAGAGACGGCGTGCCCGAAGTCCGCGGGCCGCACTGGTGGGATGTCACAGGGCGGTGGAGGCGGGTCACGAAGTCGCCGTCGCGGCTGCGCGACGCGCTCGTGCGCCGGTCGGGAACATGAGGCTGTGCACGACCGTGAGCCCGATACCGCTGGCCGCGTGCGCGAGCGGGGTGCCTGGGTTCCGCCTGCGCCCGGGTTCGCGGGGTGCCCGGGTTACGACGTGCGCCCGGGGTTCGCGAGGCGCCCGGATTCCGCCTGCGCCGTGCGCCGGGGTTCCGCTGCGCCCGGGGTTCGCGAGGCGGGGGTCCGTGCGGCAGGGGCGCCTACCGCACCCCACGCATGAGCGCGAGCACGGGTTTGACCGCGACCACCATCGCCAGCCCGAGTCCGATCGCGATGAAGCCGAGGATCGTGAAGTACGGCACTTCGTTGGTCGGGTCGTAGTATCCCGCGAGCCATCCGGCGATCGAGGTCCCCAGCGCGACCGACAAGAAGTACAACGCCACCATCTGGGTGTGGAACCGCTCCGGCGCGAGCTTCGTCGAGGCCGACAGCCCCACCGGCGAGATGAAGAGCTCGGCGATCGTGAAGACGAGGAGGATGCCGACGATCGCGAGCAGCGGCGTCGAGTTCGCCGGACCGTTGGCCCAGGGAAGGAACAACAGGAAGGCGACGCCCATGATGATCGCGCCGAGCGCGAACTTGACGGGCGTCGATGGCTGGCGGGATCCGAGCTTCGTCCAGATGGCGGCGAACACCCCCGAGAGGACGATGACGAAGATCGGGTTGATCGAGTTGACCCAGGGGATCGGCATCGTGAACCCGAAGATGTCGCGGTTCAGGCGCTGATCCGAGTAGATCGTCAGCACGGTGAACTGCTGTTGGTACAGCGACCAGAAGCCCACGTTGACGATCAGCAGCGGAATGAAGCCGAAGACGCGGGACCGCTCCGTCGGTGTGATGCCCTTCGAGGCCGTGATGACGACGAAGTACGCGATGGCCGCCGCGAGCGTCACCACGATGACGATGACGGCGAGGTTGTCCGCGCGGACTACGCCGAGCAGCACAAGGGCGGCGAGCACGATGATCCCGCCCACGGCGATGCCGATCATCGTCCCCCGCCGCGAACGCGGGAGCGGATTCGGCACTTCGCGCGCCTCATCGGGCAGGTGCTTGCGACCGAAGGAGTACTGGACCAGTCCGATCGCCATCCCGACCGCGGCGAGTCCGAATCCCCAGTGGAAGCCGAGGTTGTCCTGCAGGAGGCCGGTCAGGAGAGGGCCGAGGAAGGCGCCCAGATTGATGCCGAGGTAGAAGAGCGAGAAGCCGGCATCCCGCCTCGGGTCCTGCGGCGTATACAGCGTGCCCACGACCGACGTGGCGTTGGCTTTGAGGCCGCCCGATCCGACGGCGACCAGGACGAGCCCTACGCCGAGTCCCCAGACGTTCGGCAGAATCGCAAGCGCGATATGCCCCGCCATGATGACGATGGCGCTCGAGAACAACACGCGCTCCGAGCCGAGGATGCGGTCGGCTACCCAGGCGCCGAGGATCGTCGACAGGTAGACGGTGCCGCCGTAGGCTCCCACGATGCCGGCCGCGATCGTCTGGTCGATGCCCAGCCCGCCCTGGGCGACGGAGAAGTACATGTAGAACAGCAGGATCCCCTGCATGCCGTAGAAGCTGAACCGCTCCCACATCTCCACGCCGAAGACGTGCGCGAGGGCGAACGGCTGGCCGAAGAAGCGGGTGTCGGTGTCTCCCGCCCCGTGCGGAGCGGCCGTCGCGGCGGCATCCGTTCCACTCTCAACAGCTGCGACGCGGCCCGTCGTCGTTGCCGCGCGGGGATCGCCCGCTGCCGTCGCGCCGTCGGGAGGCCCGACGGGAACCTGCTCCGGCTCGTTGTCGTCGCTGACGTCCATGCGCACAGAGTAGTGCGCGGCCCGCACCCCGCGGGCTATTTCGGAAGGGACGGATGCTGCTCGTGCTCGTCGCGCCGCGAGGGGATGAAGAGGGCGATCACGAGAGCCGCGAGAGCGGCCGCGCCGCCGAGGACGAACGACAGCTGGAACGCCGTGTTCGAGGGCACCGCCGTCCCCTCGAAGTCTGTCGTGTACGTCGCCAGAACCGCGCCGATGACAGCTGCCGCGGTGCTCGTGCCGAGCGAGCGGAAGAGGGCGTTCAAGCCGTTCGAGGCCCCCGTCTCCGTCTGCGGTACGGACCGCATGATGAGCATCGGCATCGCTGCGTAGCCGAAGCCGATCCCGACGCCGATGATGAGGTTCGCGACGACGAGATGCCAGACCTCCGACGACCACAGCAGTGTGAAGCCGTACGCGACGACGAGCGCGATCGCCCCGAGGACGAGGAGGAGCTTGGGCCCGACGGTGCGGGCGAGGCGACCGGAGAAGGGCGAGAGCACCATCATGACGAGCCCGGCGGGCATGACGACGAAGCTCGCCGCCAGCAGCGACAGCCCGAACCCGCCCGTCGCAACGGGGAGCTCGAGCATCTGCGGGTAGCTGACGTTCGACGAGAAGAGCGCGAACCCCATCGCGATCGACGCGATGTTGGTCAGAAGGACGGCAGGTCGCGCCGCGACACGCAGGTCGAGGAGCGGTTCCGCGAGCCGCAGCTCGTACCACCCCCACACGAGAAGGACGACGACTCCGCCGATGCCGCACGCGAGGACGGCCGGCGACGTCCAGCCCCACTCGTTGCCGCGCGACACGGCCAGCAGGATGCCCACGAGGCCGACGGCGAGACCCGCCGCACCGATGTAGTCGAAGCGACCTGCCGTGCGCAGGACGCTCACGGGCACGATCCACAGGACGAGCACGAAGACGATGACTCCGAGTGCGGCGGCGACCCAGAAGAGCAGGTGCCAGTCGCTCCGTTCCGTGATGAGCGCGCTGATGGGGAGTCCCAGCGCGCCGCCGACGCCGAGAGTCGCGCTGATGAGCGCGATGGCGGAGTCGACGCGATCTTCGTGGAGCACGTCGCGCAGGATCGAGATCCCGAGCGGGATGACACCCGTCACGGCTCCTTGGAGCGTCCGCCCGACGATGACCCCCACGATCCCGGGGGACACGGCGGCGATGACCGATCCGAGGATGAGCAGGGCCACGAGCCACAGGACGATGCGCCGCTTGCCGTACATGTCGCCCAGTCGGCCCGAGATGGGCGTCACGACAGCGGCGGCGACGAGCGTCGACGTCACGACCCACGCCGTGTCCTCGCGGCTCGCGTTCAGCAGCTCGGGCAGCTTCGACTGGATCGGCACGACGAGCGTGAACATGAACGACGACGCCAGGCCCGCGAGGGCGAGGACTGCGACGATCGCGCCCTGCGGCGGCATCCGGGTGAGTCGTCTGCGCGCATCCTCGTCCCGGTTCACTTGATCGAGGCTATCGCCGTTCCGACCCCCCGGGGTCGGAGTGCGACACTGGGCGCATGGACTCCGCAGACATCGAGGTCCGACCGCTTCACGCGATCGACGATGTGTTCACGGCATCGCATGTGCTCTCCGAGGTCTGGGGCGGCGATCGCTCCGGCATGCCGCCCAACCTCTTGCGGGCGCTCGCCCACTCCGGCAACTACGCTGTCGGCCTCTGGAGCGGCGAGCGCATGGTGGGAGCATCCGTCGCGTTCTTCGCCGAACCGTCCGCCCGGTCGATGCACAGCCACATCACGGGCGTCCTCCCGGGATTCCAGAGCAAGGGCCTCGGCAGGATGCTGAAGCACCACCAGCGCGAATGGGCCCTCGCACGCGGCGTCGGCCACATCACGTGGACGTTCGACCCGCTCATCGCGCACAACGCCCACTTCAACCTGCGGGTTCTCGGCGCTCGCGCGACCGAGTACCTCGTGGACCACTACGGCGCAATGGACGACGGCGTCAACCGCGGCGACGAGACCGACCGCATCCTGGTGTCGTGGGCGCTCGCCGCCCCGCCCGCGCCGACTCCCGCGCCCGACCGGGTCGTGATGTCGGTGGAGATCCCCGCCGACATCACGGCGCTGCGGACGGCGTCGCCTGAGGAAGCCGCAGCATGGCGTCGGCGCGTGCGGGACGCGTTGCTCGCCGGGCTCGCCGACGGCCTCGTGATCGGCGGCTTCGACGACGAGCGCGGCTACCTGCTCGTCTTGCCCTAAGCCGTCGGAGAATCACGCCGTCTCGAAGGATTACTGCCGATTCTGTCCGACATTCCCGCCGTTCTCCGACACCGAGGTCGCGCCTCGCGAGGGCGCTCGTACGCTGACCTGCATGGCCGACCACTCTTCCCTCCCGGCGACGCGCATCGTCGATCTCAGCCACCCCATCCGCGCGGGACTCGTGACATATCCGGGTCTTCCTGCGCCGACGATCACGCCCCACCTGACGCGCGAGGCCTCTCGTGGCGTGTACGCACCGGGGACCGAGTTCACGATGGACGTCATCACGATGATCGGCAACACCGGCACGTACCTCGACAGCCCCTACCACCGCTACGCCGAGGGGCGCGACCTCGCGGGCCTCGACCTCTCGACGCTCGTGGGGCTGCGGGCCGAGGTCTTCCACCTCGAGGATTCGTGGGATGCCGCGAGCCGTGGCATCCGCGCCGAGATGTTCGCGGACAGAGACGTGCGCGGTGCCGCCGTGCTCCTGCACACGGGGTGGGATCGCCTGTTCGGCACTCCGGAGTACGGCACGGATGCACCGTTTCTGACGCGCGAGGGAGCCGAGTGGCTCATCGACGCCGGGGCGCAGCTCGTCGGGGTCGACTCGGTCAACATCGACGACACGCAGTCGGGCGGCGATCGTCCTGCGCACTCCCTCCTCCTCGCGGCGGGGGTGCACGTCGTCGAGCACCTCACGCGCCTCGGGGACGTCCCCGCTCAGGGAGCCCGCTTCACGGCGGCGCCGCCGGCCGTCGAGGGGTTCGGCACGTTCCCCGTGCGGGCGTTCGTCGAGGTACCGGCCTGACCGCTACCGTGGGTGCCGTGATCGCCGCCGACTGGACTCCGCACCGCCGCGACGACCGTGAGCTGCTCGGATGGATCCGACCGGAGGGTGACGAGTGGGTCGCGGTCGACCTCCTGGGGCGTGAAGCGAGCCCGCCGATGGACTGGCTCGAGGCGGAAGAGGTCCTCGAGGCAGGCGGGTTGGCGTGGCTCTCCGAGGTGTGGCTGCTCGACAGGACGGATGCCGCACCCTTGCGTGTCCGCATCGCCGAGGTCACTCCTCCCGGCGAGGCGGGCGCGTCCGGGCGCGTCGTCGTGCACACGGACGACTTCGGCGCAATCGACGTCCCCGTGACACGCATCGAACTGCCCTGGCCCGCGCCGCCCATCCTGCGCCCCCACCGCTGACCCTCCACCGCTGATTCCTTCACCGCTGACCCTCCATCGCAGGGTGGTTTCGACACGCCGTCGCGATGTCGTCCCGCCTTCGGGGCGCTGTCGGCCGTTGGGGCGCGGTCTGGCGGCGTGGGGCGGGCTTTCCGCGCCCCGCGCGACGGATGGCGCCCCGCGCGACGGATGGCGCCCCGATCCGTGGTTCGCGGGGCCTCGACAGCCACCGGGGAGCCGGTCGCGCCGGTGCGTTGCTCCTCCCGCGCTATCGCGGGGCGCGGTCTGGCGGTGTGGGGCGGGCTTTCCGCGCCCCGCGCGACGGATCGCGCCCCAAGCGACGGATCGCGCCCCGATCCGAGGCCGCGAGGCCGCGGCCGCGGAGGTTCGGCGACGTATCAGGGGTGGGCCGGGCTCCTCCCTTCCTCCGAGAGCACGAGAGCACGACAGGCACGAGGGGAGCGCACGATGCGCGCGGTGATAGAAGAACTGATGCACGAACTCGGCGCCGCCATGGCACGCACGCGGACACCGCGGGCGGAGCGACTGCCCCGCAGTCTGCGACCGCACGCATCCCGAACGACCTTCCTGCCCGCCGATCCGCGGACGGCTCGTCGCATCATCGCGTGACCTCGACCCTGACCGCAGCGCGCCACGCTCCTGCCGTCGCTCCCGGGAGCGGCGTAGCCTGAGGGGCATGCCGATCGCCCGTCCCGCCGCACCCGTCGCGCTCGAGGGGTTCGAGCTGCGCGTCCTTCACATACCGCTCGTCGCCCCGTTCACGACCTCGTTCGGCACGGAGTCCGTGCGCGAAGTCATCGTCGTGCGCGCTCTGACCTCCGACGGCGAGGGATGGGGGGAGATCGTCACGCAGGCCGACCCCCTGTACTCGAGCGAGTACACCCACGGCGCGTGGGATGTCGCGCTGCGCTTCTTCGCCCCGGCCCTCCTCGACCGCGGCTCGGTCGCCCCCGAAGACGTCGCAACGATCCTCGAACCCTTCAAAGGGCACCGCATGGCGAAGGCGGGACTCGAGCTCGCGGTCCTCGACGCTGCGCTCCGCGCCGAGGACCGACCGCTCGGGACCTACCTCGGCGCCGTCCGCGACCGGGTGCCGTCGGGGGTGTCGGTCGGGATCCAGCGCGACCCCGCAACCCTCGTCGAGACGGTGCGCGGCTACCTCGACGCGGGCTACGTCCGTATCAAGATCAAGATCAAGCCCGGACGCGACGTCGACGACACCGCCGCGGTGCGCGACGCCTTCGGAGCGATCCCGCTGCAGGTCGATGCGAACTCGGCCTACACCCTCGCCGACGTCGACACCCTCGCGGAGCTCGATCGCTTCGATCTGCTCCTCATCGAGCAGCCTCTTCAGGAGGACGACCTCGTCGATCATGCGGCGCTCGCAACGCGGCTGACGACGCCGGTGTGCCTCGACGAGTCGATCACCTCCGCCAAGGCCGCGGCCGACGCGCTTGCGCTTCGCGCGGCATCCGTCGTCAACATCAAGGCCGGACGCGTCGGCGGCTACCTCGAGGCCCTCGCGATCCACGACCTGTGCCGCGACGCCGGCATTCCGGTCTGGTGCGGCGGGATGCTCGAAACGGGGATCGGCCGCGCGGCGAACGCGGCCCTCGCGGCGCTTCCCGGGTTCACCCTCCCGGGAGACGTTTCGGCGTCGGATCGCTTCTACGTGCGCGACATCGTCACCGAGCCCGCCGTCCTGGAGGACGGACACGTCCGCGTGCCGACGGGTCCGGGGCTCGGGATCGACATCGACCCCGTCGCGCTCGAGGACTTCACCGTCGCTCGCGACGTCATCCGCCGGTAGCCTCCCATGCCGCCGCTGCCTCGTCGCACCCTCAGGATGCCGCAGGGCGTGCACGCGGCTGCGATCCTGCTCGCCGTGGCGGCTGCGCTCGCCGGGTGCACGGCGGCTCCCGTGGGCGCGCCCACGGCCTCGACACCGGGGGTGCTTCCCGACAGGATCGAGGTCGGATTCATCCAGCTGCGCTCCGATGTCGCCGCCGGCGAAGCGCAAGTGCGGATCGCGAACGGGTCGACCGAACCCCTCGAGGTCGGTGCTGTCGAGATCGTCGATCCGAGGTTCGCGGATGCCGCGACGCGCACCGACGCCGATCGCACGACGACCGTGCGTCCCGGCGCGACGGTCGACATCCGCGTCGGGCTCCCGCGCATGGCGTGCGACACGACGGACGGCGCGCCGAGGGCGATGCTCGAGCTCGCGGACTCGGGAGTCGTCGTCGAAGCTGCCGTCGACGACCTGCTGGGCGTCATCGCGCCGCTTCATGACCGGGAGTGCCGTGCCGAACGCCTGGCCGACGCCGCGCACGTCAACCTCCGGGCGTTCCGCCCCTCGCCGCCCGGCGAGCCCGCGGAGCTCGAACTCGCGATCGCGCAGACGGGCCGCGCCACCGCGACCGTCGTCGCGATCCAGCCCACGAACCTCTTGATGTTCGCGGGTACGGCTGCTGCGGGCGACGCGTTGGACATAGGGCTGCGCGTCGAGGAGGGCTCGACGGGATCGGTCGTCGCGGCCCTGCCCATCCTCCCGGCCCGGTGCGATCCGCACGCCGTCCAGGAGGACAAGCGCGGCACCGTCTTCACGATCGACGTGGAGCTCGACGGCGAGCCCGGCGAGATCGAGGTCGCGGCATCCCCCGAGCTGCGCGCGCGCATCCTGTCGTGGGTGACGCAGTGGTGCGCGTGACCCACGTCCGCGGGGGCGGCGACCGGCAGCCCCGCACGGCTAGAATCGACGGATGCCGTGGGCTGCGGCATCCCGAGAGGAATCTCGACGGAACCGGGCCCCGGATCTCCCCGCGTATCGCGCCCTCCCGACCATTGGAGCCACCGTGGCCGAGCAGTCTCGCCTCGACAAAGTCATCGCCCTCGCCCGCCACCGCGGGTTCGTCTTCCAGGCCGGTGAGATCTACGGCGGATCCCGTTCCGCGTGGGACTACGGTCCCCTCGGCACGGAGCTCAAGGAGAACATCCGTCGTCAGTGGTGGCAGACCTTCGTGCGGGGTCGCGGCGACATGGTCGGACTCGACTCGTCGATCATCCTCCCCAAGCGCGTCTGGGAGGCCTCGGGCCACGTCGCGACGTTCACCGATCCGCTCGTGGAGTGCCTCCACTGCCACAAGCGCTTCCGCGCCGACAATCTGATCGAAGACTTCGAGGCCCGCAAGGGTCGTCCGGCCGAGAACGGTCTGGCCGACATCCCGTGCCCCAACTGCGGCACGAAGGGCCAGTACACCGAGCCGAAGGCCTTCTCGGGTCTCGTCAAGACGTACCTCGGCGTCGTCGACGACGAGACGGGCCTGCAGTACCTGCGCCCCGAGACGGCACAGGGCATCTTCGTCAACTTCGGCAACGTGCTCACCGCGAGCCGCAAGAAGCCGCCGTTCGGCGTCGGCCAGGTCGGCAAGGCGTTCCGCAACGAGATCACGCCCGGCAACTTCATCTTCCGCACGCGCGAGTTCGAGCAGATGGAGATCGAGTTCTTCACGCCGCCCGCCGAGGCCGGCGAGTGGTTCGACCACTGGGTCGAGGCGTGCTGGAACTGGTTCGTCGATCTCGGTGTCGACCCCGCGAACCTGCGTCGCTACGACGTTCCCGAAGACGACCGCGCACACTACTCGGCGGGCACGATCGACGTCGAGTACCGGTTCGGCTTCACGGGCAAGGAGTGGGGCGAGCTCATGGGCGTCGCCAACCGCACCGACTACGACCTCAAGAGCCACAGCGAGGCGTCGGGTCAGAGCCTCAGCTTCTTCGACCAGGCCTCCGGCGAGCGGTACATCCCGTACGTCATCGAGCCGTCGTTCGGACTCACGCGCGCCATGATGGCGTTCCTCGTCGACGCGTACCACGAAGAGGAGGCGCCGAACGCGAAGGGCGGCACCGACACCCGCACGGTGCTCAAGCTCGACCCGCGCCTCGCCCCCGTCAAGGTCGCCGTGCTCCCGCTCTCGCGCAACGAGCGACTCTCGCCGCTCGCGCGCGGCCTCGCCGACGACCTGCGCTCGCACGGCTGGAACATCGACTTCGACGACGCGGGCGCCATCGGACGCCGCTACCGCCGCCAGGACGAGATCGGAACGCCCTTCTGCGTCACGGTCGACTTCGATTCGCTCGATGACGACGCCGTGACGGTGCGAGACCGCGACACGATGTCCCAGGAGCGCATCCCGCTGGCAGAGCTCGGCGCGTTCTTCGCCGAGCGTCTCAAGGGTGCCTGAGCGTCCTGATCAGGCCTTCGCCTGCTTCTTCATCTCCTGCTTGTAGGCGCGCACCTTCGCGAGCGACTCGGGCGAGACGATGTCGGCGACGCTGCGGAACGACCCCTCGTCTCCGTACGATCCGGATGCCGCGCGCCACGCGTCGCCCGTGAAGCCGTACTGCTTGCCGAGGAGCGCGAGGAAGATCTTCGCCTTCTGCTCGCCGAAGCCGGGGAGCGCCTTGAGTCGCTTCAGGACGGTGGGCCCGTCGGGGGCGTCGCGCGTCCAGATCGCGGAGGCGTCGCCGCCCCAGTCCTCCACGATCGCGGCGCACAGTGCCTGCACCCGCGACGCCATCGAACCCGGATAGCGGTGGACCGCCGGTGTCGTCTTGAACGCCTCTGCGAACGCGTCGGGGTCGTAGCCGGCGAGGGTCGCGGCATCCATCGAGCCCGTCCGCTCGAGGATCTTGAGAGGGCCCGCGAAAGCCGTCTCCATCGCGACCTGCTGATCGAGGAGCATGCCGATGAGGAGGGCGAGGGGATCGTCGGTGAGCAGCGCGTCGGCGGACGGGTCTCCCGTGATGTGGAGGGTCATGCGTCCAGTTTCCCACCGGAGCCGTGCCGCGCGAGGATGGAGGACGTGAGCGAACCTGAATCCGTCGAGTCTCTCGCCGAGAAGGCCCGTGAGACGCCGGTCGTCGTGGTCGGCGGCGGGATCGCAGGGCTCGTCGTGGCGCTCGAATGCGCGAAGGTCGGCCTGCCCGTGACACTCGTCGAAGCTCGCGCGGACCTGGGCGGCACGGTCCGCTCCGCGGAGCTCGGAGGGACGCTCGTCGACCTGGGCGCCGACGGCTGGTCCACCGCCGGAGGGGGCGTCGGCCACCTCGTCGAGGAACTCGGACTCGGCGCCTCGGTGACGAGCGAGGACCCGCTGCCCGCGTGGCTGTCGGGGGTCGCGGGGGGACCCGTGCCGCTGCCGGCCGAGACCGTCCTCGGGATCCCGGCCAACCCGTGGCATGCCTCGGTCCGCCGCATCATCGGGTGGAGCGGCGTGTGGCGGGCGTACCTGGATCGCCTGAGGCCGCCCCTCACGATCGGCCAGGAGCGCAACCTCGATCGGCTCGTCCGCGGACGCATGGGTGATCGCGTGGCCGATCGGCTCGTCGCTCCCCTGACGATGGGGCGACACGGGCTCATGCCCGCCGAGGTGGACGTCGAGTACGCCGCTCCGGGCCTCAGCACGGCCCTCACCCGGACGGGATCGCTCGCCGGCGGCGTCGCTCAGGTGCGCGCGGAGCGGTCCAGCGGGGCGCGTGCCGACGCGCTCCGGGGCGGCATGGGCCGCCTCGTCGATGCGCTGCGCGCGCGTGGCGACGATCTGGGTGTCCGGTTCCTGACGTCCGCGCGGGTCACGGCACTCGCGCCGAGTGCCGACGGATGGGTGGTGCACGTCGCGACAGGAGAGGAGCAGGAGCTCCTCGCGGCCGCCTACGTCGTCGTCACGACAGACGAGCCCGCGGCGCGCGAACTGCTGTCACCGCACGTCCCGAGTCTCGATGCCATGCCGGCCGGTGACGGGATCCTCGACGTCGTGACCCTGCTCGTCGACGACGAGCGACTGGACGAGCGTCCTCGCGGCGGGTTCGTCTACGCCGTCCCGGGAACGAGTGCCGCGACGGCTGTCGTGCACTCCTCGGCCCGGTGGCCGTGGCTCGCAGAGCACCTCGGCGCGGGCCGGCACGTCGTCAAGGTCCATTTCGCGGGCGGGGCCCCCGACTCTCCCGCCGACGCGGGTGCTGCTGCGGCATCCAGTGCCTTCGGGTTCGACGTGGAAGACCGTGTCGTCGATGCGCGCGTCGACCGGTATGTGACCGCTGGTCCGCCCTCGGCTCTCGGGAACGCCGCCCGCACCCGCGCGGCGCGCGACGCCGTCCATCGTGTCGACGGACTCGAGGTCGCCGGTGCCTGGATCGCCGGCAGCGGACTGGCTCATGCCGTCCCGGATGCCGTCGACACCGCCGAGCGGATCCGCCGCCGTGCGCTCTTCGGCTCGACGCCCGCACAGTGAACGCGCCCGATAGGCCGATGTCAAGGGTGGATAACCGCAACGGCATACGGGACTACCCTGGGACCAGTCATCAGCAGCGCACCACCGAACGTGAGGAGACTCCATGAGGGGCAAAGCAGGACTCGTCGTCGGACTCGCCGTGGGATACGTTCTCGGCTCGCGCGCGGGTCGCGAGCGCTACGAGCAGATCAAGACCCAGTGGATGAAGGTGTGGAACGCCGATCCGGTCCAGAAGCAGGTCTCCAAGGCCACCGACCTCGCGAAGTCCGCCGCCATGGCGCTGCCCAGCACGCTCTGGGATTCCGCCGTCAAGGTCACGAAGGCCGTCTCGTCGAAAGACACTCCGGGCCAGAAGCTCGACGCGGCGATCAAGACGGGTGAAGACAGCGTCGCCGACATCGAGAAGGCTGCGAAGAAGTCGACGCAGGCCGCGAAGAAGTCGGCGAACGCCGTCAAGGATGCGGCCGACGAGGCGGCGACCGAGGCCGCCGACGGTCGCGGTGGAGCGTGACATGACGACTCCGCGCGGTTTCCGCGATCGCGCCGACGACAGCCTCTTCACGCTGATCGGCGAAATCCCCGAACTCATCCGCAACCTCGTCATCGCCGAGGTGAACGCCGGGAAGGCGTGGGTGGCGCGCACGGCGAAAGACGCGGGTGTCGGCGCGGGCTGGCTCGCTGCCGCTCTCTTCTTCCTCTTCTGGACGATCCCCGCGCTCCTCGCCTTCGTGATCATCGGTCTGTCGTCGTGGTGGCCCGCATGGCTGGCCTCGCTCGTCGTGGTCGTTGCTCTCCTCCTCCTCGTCGCGGTCTTCGCGCTCCTCGGCGTCATGCGCTTCAAACGGATCGGCAAGACGCAGAACCCCGTCCAGTCGATCGCCCAGGATGTCAAGGAGGTGCGCGATGAGCTCTGACGCGCCCGTTCCCGTGCCCCGCACCGGAGTGCCGCTCGGAATCGACGATCCCGTCGAGAAGGCGCGCGCCGAACTGAAGGCGGCCCTCGCCGCGATCGAGGACAAGGCGAACGTGCCCCGGAGGTTCTCGCGGGCTGTCGACGAGAAGGTCGCCCGCGCGCGAGCGTTCTCGCGGCGCAACCCCTCGGCTGCCACCGCCGTCGTCGTCACGACGGCCGTCGCGGTCGGAGCCGCGGTCTGGGGATTCGTCCGCCTTTACACGCGCTGACCTGGTCCGCCATCCCCGACGCGCCGAACGCCGGCGGCGATTCGAGGGGTATGCTCAGGGATCAGGCAGTGCAATGGAGCGGATGCTGCCGATGGCGCGAGCCCGATTCATTCGCGCATCGGCTGCTCGACGTCTGGGCGGCCGACCGAGCCACATGAGAGTCGACCCTCAATGAACACAACCCCTTCGTCCTCTTCGGACAAGCCGCTCGCAGGATGGCGTGTGCTCGTCCCTCGCGGAGGCCCGTGGGGTGATGGCGTGGCGGCGACCCTGCGTCGTCAGGGTGCCACTCCTGTCATCGCCCCGCTCATCAACTTCGCCCCCACGAACGACCAGGCGACTCTCGACGAGGCGCTCGCCGATCTCGCCGCGGGGCGCTTCGAGTGGCTCACCGTCACGAGCGCGACGACGGTCGACGTGCTGTACGCGTACCGTGCGGTCATCCCCGCCAACACGAAGGTCGCGGCGGTGGGTGAGACGACGGCCGCGGCACTGCTCGCCGTCGGCTATCGCGTGGATCTCGTCCCCGATGAAGACAACTCCGCAGCGGGGATGGCCGAGCAGCTCATCGGCCTCGAACCCGAACCACGCGACATCCTGACCCTCCGCAGCGAGATCGCGAAGCCCGTGCTGACGCGGATGCTCACCGACGCGGGTCACCGTGTCCGCAGCGTCGTGGCGTACCGCACCGTGGGCGTGCCCGTGACCGACCGCATCGCGGGTGATGTCCGGTCGGGTCGTATCAACGCCATCCTCGTGACGAGCGGGTCGGTCGCGGAACAGGTCAGACAGCAGTTCACCGCGATCCCCGATGCGACCGTCATCGCGGCGATCGGTCCGCGCACGGCGAAGGACGCCCGTCGCGCGGGTCTCCCCGTCGACGTCGTCGCCGAGACGCAGACCGTCGACGCCCTCATCGACGCCGTCGCCCGATTCCCCCTTCCGCACGCCGCCGACGAGTTCGCGCCGCGCACGGGAGTGTTCCGCGCGATCCGTCCCGAGAACGACCGATCGGCGCCGTGACCGTGACGCCCCGTGTCGTCGTCCTCGCGGGCGGCGTAGGCGGTGCCCGCTTCTCCCTGGGGGTGCGTGCCGCGTTAGAGTCCCGCCGCGAGGCGCCGGCGACGATCGTCGTGAACACGGGCGACGACGTCTGGCTCACCGGCATCCGTCTCCAGCCGGACATCGACTCGATCCTCTACGCTCTCGCCGGCGTCAACGACACGCAGCGGGGGTGGGGTCGTGCGGGCGACTCCGAGCGCGTCAACCACGAGGTGCAGGCCTACGGCGCAGGATGGCCGTGGTTCACCCTGGGAGACCTGGATCTCGGCACGCACCTGGCCCGGACGGGATGGCTCCGCGAGGGGCTTCCGCCGTCGCAGATCGTGGAGCGTCTGTCGCGCAGGTGGGACCTGGGGGCGACGCTGCTTCCCATGACCGACGCCGAGGTCGACACCTACGTCGTCGTCCGCGGGGGTGAGCGGCTGCACTTCCAGGAGTGGTGGACGCGGCATCGCGCTGCGCTGGAGCCCATCGCGTTCGAGAACCCCGGAATGGATGCCGCGACGCCCGCGCCGGGTGTGATCGAGGCGATCCACGGAGCCGACGTCGTGCTCATCGCCCCGTCGAATCCCGTCGTCTCGATCGGCCCCATTCTTGCTGTCCCCGGCATGCGCGAGGCGCTCCGCGCGACGGGCGCGCGTGTCGTCGGCGTCTCTCCCATCATCGGCGGACGCGTCGTGCGGGGGATGGCCGACGTCTGCCTCACGGCGATCGGCGTCGAGACGTCGTCGTCGGGTGTCGCGGCGCACTACGGTGCCCGGTCGGCGGGCGGTCTCCTCGACGCGTGGCTGCTGGCCGAAGAGGACGCCGCGCTCGCGCCGGCGGTCGAGGCCCTCGGCATGCGCCCCGTCGTCGCTCCCCTGTGGATGACGGACACCGCCGCCTCTGCGGCTCTCGCCGCCACCGCCCTCGACGCCTGACGCGCCTCCCCAGCGAGACGACACGGCGCGCGCGAGCCGACACGCCGCGTACGTTCGCGGCGTGGCGTTTCGCACGGGGTGTGTCGGCTCGGGGCTACGGGCTCCGGGCTCCGGGCTACGGGCTACGTCACGACGTCGAGCACCGTGTCGCCCCACGCCCTGCGGGTCGGGCCGTCGAGGTCGTCGGCGACGCGATCGTGCACGTCGATGACGAGGCTCGAGCGCGTCGTGCGCCGGTACGCGGGCCACGCGGGGGCGCCCGGCGCGTCCGGTGACCGGTCCCGTGCGAAGCCCGTCCAGCGAGCGCGGACGCGCGCCGAGATGCTTGTCGCCTCGGTGCGGCCGCCGAGCTTCAGCGTGGGGTCGTGCGGATGCACCCCGAACGTGCCGAAGACGTAAGGCACTTCGGTCGCGTGCGCAGCGCCGAGGCCGATGACCCGGAGCATGGGCGTCGAGTGATCGAAGCGATAGAGGTGGGTCGCCGCCTTCTCGCCGTGCCCCTCGGCGATCCACACGGCGGGCATCCGGAAGCTCGCCTGCGTCGCTTCTTCGAGATCCGCTCGGCGTCCGTGCGCGATGTCGGGGAGGGCGTCTCCGGGATGAGCCGCGCGCACTTCGTCGAAGAGGGCGGCGAGCCCCTCGGGGCCGACGGGCAGGAGCGGGCTCTTGCTGTGGGCGAACGCGTGGGACTCGTCGCGATTCGTGCCGAGGAGGAGCGGCACGGCAAGGCCCTCGCCCGCGGCGAGGATCGTCGCGGGGTCGGCCGAGAGGAGGTCGTCGCCGATCGTCGGGGCCCACGCGAGGTGCCCGGGATGGGCCGTCGGGACGCTCGCGAAGAGCTCCGCCGCCGCCGCGGTGAGGCGCCCGGCATCCATCGCCGGGAGGTCCTCGGCAGCCGCGTCCAGCGTGTGCAGGAGCCGCTCGGCGACCTCGGCGCCCATCGCGCGGGACGCGACGGTCGTCGCCGGAGAGGATTCGGCGATCGCCGCGTCGAAGAGGCCCGCCGCGGCGGGTGAGGCGAGGAGCGACGTGACGATTCCCGCACCCGCCGACTCGCCGAAGACCGTCACATTGGACGCATCGCCGCCGTAGCCGCCGATGTGCTCGCGCACCCAGGCGAGTGCGGTCATGACGTCGCGGAGGCCCAGGTTGGAGGGTCCGAGCGCCGGCAGATCGAGCCATCCGAGCGCCCCGAGGCGGTAGTTGATCGTCACGATCACGACATCGTGCTGTGTCAGGAGCGTTCCGTCGTAGGCCGGTGAGCGGCCGCCGCCGAAGGCGTACGCTCCCCCGTGCACCCACACCATGACGGGGAGCGGATGCTGCCGCGTCGCACTCTCGGGGGTCCACACGTTGAGCGTCAGGCAGTCCTCGCTCTGCGTCGCCCCCGCGCCGAGATCGATGAGCGGATTGGGGTGCTGGAGGGCAGCGGGACCGAACGCGTTCGCGGGATCGGGACCGCCGGCGAGCGGGACCGGCGCCTGCCAGCGCAGATCGCCGACGGGACGCTCGGCGAAGCGGATGCCGCGGTGGACCCGGACGGCAGGCGTGTCGGTCGTCATGTCACTGGTCATGCCGGGGTCCCCTGTCGTCCGAGTACGGCGGATGTGCGGGGGCCGAGCCCCAGGGCGGCCGCGGCGTCGAGCTGGTCGGCCGTGTCGACGTCGCGGCGGAGTGTCGATCCGGCCCCGATCTCGAGAGCGACGAACCCGAGGCCGACGTGTCGGGCGAACGACCCCTCGCCGAACGACGAACGCCACTCGAGGCCGGCGGCGGCCGTCACGAGCGTCGATCCCGTGCCCTCCGTGTCGGCCACGACGGAGCGTTCGACGGATGCCGCGCGCTCGAGCGCCTCGGCGAGGTCGGCGGGCCGCAGAGCGGGGAGATCGCCGAGGAGGGCCGCGCGCGGCATCCTCTCGTACGGTCCCGCCGCCGTCGCGATCGCCTCGTCGAGCCCGCGCGCGTCGCCCTCGGGGACGAACCGCAGTCCCGGCACGTCGAGGGCCGCGAGCACGAGCCCTCCGTCGTCTCCGACGATGACGACGGTTTCGACGAGGGGGCACGCCGCCGCCGCCGAGATCGTGTCGAGCGCGATCGCCCGCGCGAGACGCATGCGGTCGACGCCCGCGACGGTCAGGCGCGACTTGCCGCGCGCGGGATCCTTGACGGGGACGACGACCGTCCACGCCGCCGTCACTCGGCGAACCGTGCCCGGAGGCGGGGGAGGATCTCTTCGCCGTACGTGCGGAGGAACTCCTCCTGATCGTGCCCGGGGTCGTGGAACACGAGATGGCGGAATCCGAGGTCGACGTAGCGGGCGATGCGCTCGACGTGCTCCTCGGGATCGGTCGACACGATGAACCGCGACGCCGCGCGCTCGATCGGGAGCTCCGCAGCACGCCGCTGCATCTCGATGGGGTCGTGGATACCCATCTTCTCTTCCGCCGAGAGGGCGAGGGGTGCCCAGAAGCGCGTCTTCTCGAGCGCGGCCTGCTCGTCGGGGTGGTACGAGACCTTGACCTCGATGAGCGTGTCGATGCCGTCGTCGGGGCGGCCTGCCTTCTCGAGGCCCTCGCGGAGCGCGGGCAGGAGCGTCTCGGTGTAGAGGGTCTCGGGCTTGCCGCTCGTCGTGATGAAGCCGTCGGCGATCCGCCCAGCGAGGCGTGTCGCGGCCGGTCCTGCCGCACCGATGTAGATGGGCACCTTCTGCGCGGGACGGTCGTACACCGTGGCATCCTTCACGGAGTAGTACGTGCCGTCGAACGTGACGCGCTCGTCCTCCCACAGCTTCTCGATGAGCCCGATCGACTCCTTGAGCCGCTGGAAGCGCTCGGGGGCCTCGGGCCACTCGAGTCCGAGCGTGACCTCGTTGAGGGCTTCGCCCGTGCCGACGCCGAGGATGATCCGCCCGGGGAACATGACCCCGAGCGTCGCGAAGGCCTGTGCGATGACGGCGGGGTGATAGCGGAACGTCGGTGTCAGAACGGAGGTCCCGAGCAGGACGCGCGACGTCCGCGCGCCCATCGCGCCGAGGAGCGGCAGCGCGGCGGGGGCGTGTCCTCCCTCGTGCATCCACGGCTGGAAGTGATCGGAGATGAAGACGGAGTCGAACCCGACCTCCTCCGCGAGGACCGCCAGATCGGTCAGCTCGGTGGGACCGAACTGCTCGGCGGACGCTTTGTAGCCGAAGCGGATGGTGTCGTTCGTCATGACGGGCCTCTCTTCACGGGGGCGGGGAGGAATTCGGAGCCGTCGGCCCCGGCGAGTCGGTCGTGGAAGGCCGAGACGGTGCCGGGCCACAGGAGGGCCAGACGCCCCGAGCGCTCGTCGACGTACCAGTTCCGGCACCCGCCGGTCAGCCACGGCGTCGAGGCGGCAGCCCGATCGATCTCGGCGCTGTAGGCGCGCTCGGCGGCGGGGTCGACGCGCAGCACGCCGTCGCGGCGCGCGAGTACTCGGACGGCGTAGTCGGCCTGCTCCTCGATCATGAGGACCGACGACGAGTGTCCGAGCGAGGCGTTCGGGCCGTTGAGCACGAAGAGGTTGGGGAACCCGCTCACGACGGTCGAGCCGAACGACGTCATGCCGCCCGACCAGTGCTCGGCGAGCGTTCCCGACTCGCCGTGCACGAGCTCCGCATAGGGCTGGCGGGTCGAGGCGAAACCCGTCGCGAGCACGAGGGCGTCGACGTCGTGGCGTGCGCCGCTCGCGGCGATGAGCGTCGCTCCATCGACGGCCGAGAGCGCCGACGGCTCCAGCTGCACGCGGCCGCCCGCGAGGGCGGGGTAGAAGTCATCCGACAGCAGCACGCGCTTGCATCCGAAGGCGTAGTCCGGAGTGAGCTGCGCGCGCAGCACGGGGTCGGCGATGTGCGTCTCGAGGTGGGCACGGGCTTCCGCGGTCGCCAGGGCCGCGGCATCCGGATCTCCCGATCGCGACGCGAACCGGTCCTCGCCCTCGGCGTTCAGGGTGGCGCGGAGGCGGCGGAGCTCGTCGGGGTGCGCCGCGAAGCGGGCGCGGTCCTCTCGCGAGTAGGCGTGCGCGTGCCGCGGCACGATCCACGCCGGCGTGCGCTGGAAGAGCATGACCTCGCCGACCCGGGCGAGCTCGGGGACGAGCTGGACAGCCGAGGCGCCCGTTCCGACGACGCCGATCCGCATGCCCTCGAGAGTCGCTTCGTGGTCCCAGCGCGCCGAGTGGAAGAGAGGGCCGGGGAACGACTCGAGGCCGGGAACGTCGGGGATCGAGGGTTCGGTGAGCCGGCCGCACGCGAGGACGAGCACCTCCGCCTCGATGCGGTCAGGGGTGCGACCGCCCGTCTCGAGCCGCCACACGTCGTCGAGCTCGTCCCACCGTGCAGACAGGAGGGGGGCATCGAAGCGCGGTGACACGCCCTCGGCGTCGGCGACCCGCTCGAGGTAGGCGCGGATCTCGTCTCCGCGCGCGTAGAGCCCCGACCAGTCCGGATTGGGGTGCGCCGCGAAGCCGTAGAGGTGGCTCGGCACGTCGCACGCGATCCCGGGGTACGTGTTGTCCCGCCACGTCCCGCCGACGGATGCCGCGCGCTCGAGCACGACGAAGGAGTCGATGCCGGCGCGGCGCAGCGCCATCGCCATACCGATGCCGGCGAAGCCCGCGCCGACGATCGCGACCTCGACCCGCGTCATCGCGCGGTCTCCTCGCGAGGGGCGTCGGCATCGAGCGCGCGGCTCGCGTAGTCGGTCGTCCGCACGCGGAAGGGGCGGAAGAGGCGCTTCGCGATGGCCGCGGCGTCGGCCACGGGAAGCTCGAGACCGTGCTCTATCCCGGCGGCGGGCCGCACACGCCCGTCGAGCAGCGTCCCACCGAGGTCGTCGCCGCCCGACTGGAGGAGCACGGCGGCGGTGTCGCGGCCGACGCGTGTCCACGGGATCTGGATGTGGGCGATGCTCCCCGTCAGCAGGAGCCGCGAGACGGCGACCATCGCGCGGTGCTCATCGACCGCGTCGCGGCCGGCGACGAGCGGTACTCCGCCGTGCTCGCCGGGGAGGGGGATCGGGACGAACTCGGTGAATCCGCGCGTCGCGTCCTGGATCTCGCGAAGCCGCCGCAGATGCGCGATCCTCTCTCGCGCCGTCTCGACGTGACCGTAGAACAGCACGCTCGTCGAGCGGAGACCCGCGCGGTGGGCGGCCGTGATGCCGTCGATCCAGTCGTCGATGCCGAGGTCGGCGGGGGCGATGCGTGCGCGCACGCGTTCGCTCAGCACCTTGACCCCTGTGCCGGGGACGGTGTCGACTCCCGCGTCGCGGAGCGCAGCGAGGGCATCCACGAGTCCGCGTCCGCTGCGTTCGGCGAGATCGCGGACGTCCTGCGGGCGATAGGCGTGCAGGTGGATGCCGGGGGCCGCCGCCTTCAGGGCGCGTGCGATGTCGAGGTAGCCCTCCGGCGACTCGGACGCGGGAAGGAGGCCCTGCACGCACACTTCCGAGGCGCCGAGCGCGTGCGCATCCTCCGCGATGGCCGCGACGTCGTCGAGGTCGAACTCGTCGGGAGCCTCGGCGCCCGCGCGCCGGAAGCCCGACGACGTCAGGTTGCGGTTCACGACGATGCTGACCGCCTCGCCCACCGTGTAGCGCCGGACGGAGTCCGCCGTGTCGGTGAGCGCGTCGAGATCGCTCCCCGTCGCGCGCAGCAGCAGCTCCCACTCGCCGTCATCGAGCGCACCAGGGTCGCCGGCCGCGACCTCTGCGAGTCCGCGTACGCTCCCCGGCGTCGTCGACACCCGCACAGCCCCCGTCGAGACTCCGCGATCTCGCCGAGACACCCCGTCAGATGCGGCGACGACGGGGTCGCTCGGCGACAACCCGGTGTCTCGACGAGGAAGGGAGGGGGAGCGGGAGGGGGAGGGGGAGGGAGAGGGGGGCGGGGACGTGCGGGCCCAGCCGGTCGCGGGGTCGGCGAGGGTGGCGACGGGGGCGTGCATCGGCTCCGCGAGCCACGTCTCGGGCGCGCGGACGTACTCGGGGTGCGCCGTCAGCCGCTCGACGAGCGTGAATCCCAGGGCGGCCGTCTGATCGGCGAGGTCGTCGATGTGCGGCCACGGACGCTCGGGATTGACGTGATCCGCCGTGAGGGGCGAGACCCCGCCCCAATCGTCGGCGCCCGCGCGGACCAGCAGCTCGAGCTCGGTCGGATCCGAGAGGTTCGGCGGCACCTGGATGCGCATGGCGGGTCCGAGCACGAGCCGTGCGACGGCGACCGCCGCGATGTACTCGAGGAGCGCGGCATCCGGGGCGCCCTGCATGGCCGTTCGCGGCTTCGCGCGGAAGTTCTGCACGATGACCTCTTGCACGTGACCGTGGCGCTCGTGCGCCTCCCGCAGCGCCACGAGCGATTCGGCACGGTCGCGCAGCGTCTCGCCGATCCCGACGAGGATCCCCGTCGTGAACGGCACACGCGCGCGCCCGGCGTCGTCGATGACCGCGAGGCGCACGGCGGGGTCCTTGTCGGGCGAACCGTAGTGCACCTGTCCCGGCTCCTCGTACAGGCGGCGCGACGTCGTCTCGAGCATCATCCCCATCGACGGAGCCGTCTCGCGGAGCATCGTCAGCTCGTCGAACGTCATGACTCCGGGGTTCGCGTGCGCGAGCAGCCCGGTCTCGGCGGTGATGAGCCGGGCCATCGCGGCGACGTAGTCGATCGTCGAGGCGTAGCCGTGCTCGTCGAGCCACGCCCGCGCCTGCGGCCAGCGGTCCTCGGGGCGATCGCCGAGGGTCAGGAGCGCCTCTTTGCACCCCAGCGCGGCCCCCTGTCGTGCGACGGCGAGGACCTGCTCGGGCGTCATGTAGAGCGGCTTGTGCATCGTGAGCAGCTGGCCCGGCGTGTCGACGAAGATGCAGTAGTGGCAGCGGTCGCGACACAGGGTCGTGAGCGGCACGAAGACCTTGCGCGAGTACGTGATGACGCCGGAGCGACCGGATGCCGCGGCGCCGGCGTCGCGCACGGCGGAGGCGAGTTCGAGGAGTCGTTCGAGGTCGTCGCCCCGCGCCTCCAGCAGCACGGTGGCCTCGACGGACGACAGGGGATCACCGCTCGCGGCACGCTCCATCGCCGCGACGAGGTCGACTCGTCGGGTCGAGGCGGGCTCGATCAGCGTCACCCGACCAGTCTCGCACCGGTGCGCGCGGCCGAGGGCCATGGATCGTTGCGCCACTGTAAGCAAACGGTGCCACGGGCGGGGTGGCGGCGCTGGCAGACTGGAGGCATGGTGACCTTGCTGCTCGACTCGACGCGGCTCGAGGTCGCGCTGTCGGGTGTCGAGCGACGCTTGTCATTCCACAAGGGGAATGTGCTGCTCGACCGCACCCTCGTCTCGAAAGTACAGCTCGTCGACGACGCCTGGACGTGGCTGCGCGGCGTTCCGAGCCCCGGGACACACGTGCGCGGCGTCATCGCGATGGGCACGTGGAAGTCGGCGGGAGCGTCGGACTTCGTCATCGTCCGCCGACGCCGCCCCGCCGTCGTGATCGACCTCGATGGACACGACGAGTTCGAGCGCGTCGTGCTGACGACACGGAACGGGCTCGCCCTCGTGCAGGCGCTTCGCGTCGACGCGGGCGACACCGCGACGGATGTCGTCGAGATCGCCGCCGAGACGGGAGCGATCGCGGTCCCCGGTCCCGCCGAGACGGAGCGCGACGGCGCCCCACGGCCCGGCCGGGCAGGGCGTCGCCCCCGTCCCGCGCTGAGTTGACCGGCCGTCAGCTGACGTCGCGCCGCCAGCTGGTCAGGTATCCCAGCACGAGGATCACGACGGCGTAGCCCAGCAGCACGACGCCGCCGACCCACCACTCGATCGGCTCGGTGCCCGTCGGCATCGCGACGCTGAAGACGCTGCCGCCCACGAGCGCATCGCTCGCGGCGCCCGGCAGGTAGGCGACGACATCGCCGAGCCCGTCGATATAGGCGGCCGCGGTGCGGACGATCGGCTCGATGAACTGCGTGAAGACGAGGACCCCGACGACGGCGCCGACCTGATTCCGCACGAGCGCACCGACGCCGACGCCGATGAGCACCCACAGGACGAAGGCGATGAGCATGCGCGCGAGCATCGCCCACGTGTCGGACGACGTCAGCTCGGTGTCCAGTCCGAATCCCGAGAGGAAGCCGGCGGCGGGACCCACCGACGCGACGATCCCGAGGATGCCGAACAGCACGCTCAGGAAGGCCCCCACCGCGAGCTTGGCCCACAGGACGACGCCGCGCCGCGGGGTCGCGAGGAATGTCGGGGTGAGCGTCTTGTGCCGGAACTCCGCCGTCACGATGAGTGTCCCGATGAGGAGGGGGAAGACGTACCCGACCGACGTCGCGGTGCTGTAGAGGGTCGCGGCGATGCCGGTCTCGGGGAGGGGGATCGCGTCGCCCGAACCGAAGGCGCCCGTGGCGGCACCGCCGACCGCGAAGCCGAGGGCCGCGGATGTGAAGGCGATGTAGGCGACGAGGATGATGGCCAGGAGCCACCACATCGACGTCGAGAACTGCTTGGCGGACTCGGACCTGGTTGCTGCGACGAAGCTCATCGCTCGTCACCTCCCTCGCGGGTGTCGGGATCGACGGCGGACGAGAGCTCGTCGTCGATCTCGCCGATCTGCTCGACGTCGGGATCGGCGTCCTCCGGCGCGTCAGGATCGTCGCGGTCGGGATGATCGTCGGGTCGGTCGGCGCGAGCGGCCTCTTCGGCTTCGAGCGGGACGATGTCGATGACCCCCGTGCTCGCGACGGTGAAGGCCGGTCGCGCGGACGGTTCTTCGGCGTCGGACGACCCGGGTTCGGGGTCTTCGACGGGAGCGGACGCCTCGGTCGCGGGTTCCGGTTGCGACTCCGCCTCCGGGGCCTGTTCTGACTCGTGCGCTGCTGCCGACTCGTGCACTGCTGCCGACTCGGGTTCGGGTGCCGACTCGTGCGCTGCCGCCGACTCGGGTTCGGGTGCGACAGGTACGGGATCGGACTCGGGTGTGGTCTCCGCCGCGGGCACGGGCTCCGGCTCCGCGGCCCCTCCCGGCTCGGCCGCGACCTCGGGTTCCGGCGCGGCCGCGACGAATCCGTCCTCTGCGCTCGCGTGCACGCGTGCACCGCTCACGAGCTCGAGGAACACCTCTTCGAGCGCCGGACCGCGCCGCTGCAGCGTCGACAGGGCGACGCCGGCGTCCGCGGCCACCTGCCCGACGGCCACCGGGTCGACCCCCCGCACCGTCATGCCCGACCTGAGTACTTCGTAGGCGATGTCGGCATCCGCGAGCGCCGTCGTGAGCGCCGCGCGATCCGGGGCGTCGACGACCGTCGCATACTCGGACGGATCGACGAGGTCCTCGATGCCGCCCTGGAAGACACGCCGCCCGCGCGCGATGATGACGAGCGAGTCGACCGTCTGCTGGATCTCCGTCAGCAGATGCGACGAGACGAGGACCGTCCGACCCTCACGAGCGAGCTGCTGCAGGAACCCGCGCATCCACCGGATGCCCTCGGGATCGAGGCCGTTGGCAGGCTCGTCCAGCACGAGGACTCCGGGATCGCCGAGCAGGGCGTACGCGACACCGAGGCGCTGGCGCATGCCGAGCGAGAATCCGCCGACCTTGCGACCCGCGGCATCCGCGAGGCCCACGAGGTTCAGCACCTCGTCGACGCGCGCGTTCGAGATCGACGCGGCCCGAGCGTACACGCGCAGATGCGACGCGGCCGTGCGGCCGGGGTGGAAGCTGGATGCCTCGAGCACAGCACCCACCGTCTGGAGCGGTCGCTCGAGCTTCGCGTAGGGCTTTCCACCGATCGTCGCGGTCCCGTCGGTGGAGCGTACGAGCCCCAGCAGGATGCGCAGCGCCGTCGTCTTGCCCGCGCCGTTCGGGCCCAGGAAGCCCGTCACGACTCCGGGCTCGACGCGCGCCGAGAAGTCGGAGACGGCGGTGACGGCGCCGAAGCGCTTCGTCACGTGCGCGAACTCCAGCACGTGTCCTTCGGGCATGCCGGCTCCCCTTGTCGTCGTCGTGTCGTCGTGGGATGTTCACCCCATCTTTGCCGAAACTGCGTTCCACCGCCGGGATTGGGTCGCCGTCGCGGCATCCGGACCCGCCTTCGCCGAACCCGGACGGGTAGCCTTTTGCCGTGACCGACGCTCCCGAGCCCTCCGTTCTGGCCCGCACCACCGCGGGAGCAGGACGCCTCACGCTCAACCGCCCGCGGGCGATCAATGCGCTCGATCACGGGATGGTCCGGCTCATCGATGAGGCGCTCGATGCGTGGGAGGCCGACACCGACATCGAGATCGTCGTCCTCGACGGCGCGGGTGACCGGGGACTGTGCGCCGGGGGAGACGTACGCGGGCTCGCCGCGCAAGTGTCCGCGGGCCGCGCCGACGAGGCGGGCGTCTTCTTCCGCGCCGAGTACGCTCTCAACGCTCGGATCGCGGAGTACCCGAAGCCCTTCGTCGCGCTCGCCGACGGCGTCACGATGGGCGGCGGCATCGGCCTGGCCGGCCACGCGCGGCTGCGCATCGTGACGGAGCGCTCGAAACTCGCGATGCCCGAGACGCGCATCGGCTTCACCCCCGACGTGGGTGGCAGCTGGCTTCTCGCGCATGCCCCCGGCCGGCTCGGCGAGTACCTCGGGCTGACGGGGGCGACGATGGATGCCGCTGACGCGATCGCCGCCGGATTCGCCGACACCCTCGTTCCCGTCGCTCACCTCGACGGACTGCGCGACGCGCTCGCGACGAGGGCCGATCCCTCGACTCCGCATGAACTCGTCCTGCTGTTCGACGAGACCCCCGCGGCATCGGGTCTCGTCGGCGCCCGCGAGTGGATCGACGACGCCTTCGCCGGCGACACGGTCGGCGAGATCATCGAGCGCCTGCGCTCACGGCCCGAGGAAGCAGCAGCTGCCACGGCGGATGTCCTGCGCGAGCTCTCGCCGACGGGCCTCGCCGTGACGCTCGCCGCCATCCGCCGGGCACGCGACCTGCCCGATCTGCGCAGCGCCCTCGCACAGGAGTACGGCCTTGTCATGTGGTTCGCCGAGACCCAGCCCGACCTCGTCGAGGGGATCCGGGCCCAAGTGATCGACAAGGACCGGACTCCCTCCTGGAACCCCGCGACCCTCGAGGAGCTGCCCGCGGGTCTCGTCGACGAGGCGTTCGCCCACCGGCCCCGGGTGCCGCTGTGGGCGTAAGACGGCGATACTCGGTCGGCGTCGCGATCGACTGGTTCTTCTTCGTCTTCGCGGGGGTCGCGGCCGTCTGGCTCGCCTACCTCAGCTTCACCGAGACCTTCCACGTCGGATGGTGGGGTCTTCCCTTCGCCGTGCTGTTCTGGCTGCTGCTGGCCTACCTGGTGCTGCCGCGACTGCATCGCATCCTCACGACCGTCTACGTCCCCGACTACTTCATCGGGCGGGCACGCACGAGCGACGGTCTGCTGGGCGATCCCGTCAACCTCGCCTTCCAGGGGACGGGGGAGCAGATCGAGCGGGCGCTCCGGGACGCGGGCTGGACGAAAGCCGATCCTGTGACCCTCGCATCGTCGTGGCGCATCGTGATGTCGACCGTGCGCCGCCGCAGCTACCATGAGGCTCCCGTGAGCCCGCTCTTCCTCTTCGGACGCCAGCAGGACTTCGCGTACCAGCAGGAGGTCGACGGCAACCCGTCGCAGCGTCATCACGTCCGTTTCTGGAAGTGTCCCGACGACTGGCTGCTCCCCGGTGGCCGTCGGGTGGACTGGCTGGCGGCGGGCACGTTCGACACGAGTGTGGGTCTGTCGCTGTTCACGCTGCAGGTCACGCATCGCATCGACGCGAACACCGACGTCGAGCGCGACCACATCGTCGCGACGGTGACGAGCGCCGAGCCCCGCGTCACCGTCGACGTCATCGAGGACTTCTCCACCGGCTACCACGCGCGAAACGGCGGGGGAGACTCGATCCGGACGGACGGCGACCTGCCGATCATCGATGTCCGCGCGCTCGAGGGGATGTCGTCGTCGTGAGCAGGACACCCGAGAAACGCCCCGCCTACGAGCCCCCCGCGCGGCTGCTGCGGCCGACGGGCTACAACCCGGACATGAAGCGGCCCGCGTCGATCTACGCGGGGGTGTCGCTCGTCCTGCTGCGCGTCGTCGCCGGTGGCCTGACGCTCGTGGGGATCGCGCTGGGATGGCACGGTGTCGTCGTCGAGCTCGAGTCGGTCGACGGATTCGATCCCGGCTCCGACGTCGAGCAGCTCACGCGGGGCATCGTCGTCAGCGTGGGCGCCGTGTTCGTGCTGCTCGACGGCCTCTTCGCCCTCTTCGTCTTCCGCGGCAGCAACATCGCGCGTGTCATCGTGATGATCTTCGCGGTCGCGTCGATCACGACATCGTTCGTCGCGTGGTGGGTGCAGGGCCAGGACATCACGCTGCGGACGACGTTCGTCTCCCTCAGCCTCGACATCCTGATCCTGCTCGCGCTGTCGAGCCGCAGCGCCGCGGCCTACGCACGACGCAACGAGAGGCGGTGACGATGTTCGACAGTCCTCTCTCGGCATCCGCGTACGACGTGCTGGGCGTCGAGCCCACGGCCGACGAGGAGTCCCTCCGGCGCGCGTACCGGCTGCGGCTGCGGCAGACCCACCCCGACACGGGTGGCGATGCGGCGGTGTTCATCCAGGTGCAGCGCGCGTGGGAGCTCGTCGGGGAGCCGGTGGCCCGCGCCGCCTATGATCGCGGGCACGGCTTCGGCGCGGCGTCGTTCTCTCCGGATGCCCCCGTGTGGCGCCCCCCGCGCGCCGCCGCCGACACGCGACCGCGCGCGCGATCGCACGGCCAGCCCGGCGGATGGCGGCGCGAGCGCTACCTCGTGCTCATGCGCGAATGGGTCGGGCGCGGCGTCGACCTCGACGACCCCTACGACCCCGCGCTCGTGCGCACGGCGCCGCGCGAGCTCCGCCGCATGCTCGCCGACGCGCTCGCGGAAGAGGCGACGGCTCGCATCGTGGCCGACCTCGGCATGGGGTACACGATCTGGCACGACGTGCTCGCCGTGGGGCGGGGGATGGAACCCGACGCGAAGATCGACCACATCGTGCTCGGACCGAGCGGACTCTACGGTGTGCTGTCGGAGGACTTCGGCGGCCCCGTCCGCGTCCGGCGGAGCGAGCTCGTCGGCGACGGGGTCGCGGGCGCGCCGATCGCCGAGCTGCTCGCGCGGATGCGGGTCGTCGCCCGCGCGGCAGGTGTGCGGTTCGGCGGCGCGATCGTCGTGCTGCCCGATGACGATGTCGTTCAGCCGATCGACGAGCTCGGACGGGTCAAGGGCACGCGGGTCGCGGTGGTCTCGCGCAGCGCCCTGTCGACGGTGCTCCGTCGCGGGATAACGGGAACGCCGGCGATCGGCGGCAACGAAGTGTTCGACGTCCGCACGCGCCTGCAGCAGACCGTGCGTTTCGCCTGAGCACCCCGGTCAGCCCGTGAGACCCCAGAGTTCGAGGGGGTGGGTCAGCCGCCACCACGGGTCCGGCTCGGTGATCTCGCCGTCGAGTTCGAGCGACACCGTCGCGTCGTTGAGCGGACCGGTCACGACGAGAGAGCCGACTTCGGAGCCGAACTCGCGAGCATCCCCCAGGGAGAACTCGGGAGCCGTCGTCGCCGTCCCTCCGTTCCAGAGGATGACGGATGCGTCGGCGGCGGTGTCGATCGCGACGTCGTCGCCCCACGCGGTCCTCACCCGCCCCACCATGGTGCCCGCCGGGATCGCGGTCTGCGGCTGCAGCTCCGTCTCGAGCTGAGCGAACAGAGCGCGCGTCGCAGCGAGTCGCTCTTCGCTTCCGGGTTGGCCGAGCACCGACGCGTAGAGCCGCACCGCGACGTCGCCGATCATGACCTCCTTCGCGGCGAGGAGGTTCCACGAGTCGAGCGTGCCCGTCTTGATGCCGAGCACGCCGGGATCGGCGAGGAGGCCGTTGGTGTTCTCGATGACCCCGACTCCGGGGAGATCGACCGCGGGCTTGCGGACGATCTCGGCGATGACCGGGTTCGCGAGCGCCTTCTCTGCGAGCAGGAGAAGGGCTTCAGGGGTCGCGACGTTGCCGGCGTCCAAGCCGGTCGGCTCGATGACCGTGATCCCCGTGACGCCATGGGTCTGCAGCCACGCGTTGGCGGCGGTCGAGAAGACCGCATCGGTCGGCCACAGGTTGCCCGCGAGGCGGTCGGCGTAGTTGTTCGCCGAGCCCACGAGCATCCCTTCGAGCATCTGGTACTGCGTGAGGGATGCTCCGACGGGCACGTCGAGGGCGGACTCGCCGTTTCCCCGGTATCCCCAGTAGGCCGTGCGGTCGGCCGACGTGAACTGGAACTCGGGCCCCTGCTCGCCGACGTCGAGCGGCATCTCCTCGAGGACGACGAGCGCCGTGACGATCTTCGTGATGCTCGCGATGCTCGCCGCGTCGGGTGACGAGGTGAGGCTTCCGACGCCGACGACCTCGATCCCGGCGCTGCCGACGCCCGGCCACGCGGGTGCCGCGGCGGCCGCGACGGCCGGCTGGAGCCCCACGGCCTCGACGGTCGGCGGCAGCGAATGCAGCGGCCACAGCAGCGTCGTGGCCGCGTACGCGGCGACGACGAGCGAGACGAGAGAGAAGGGCACGACGACCGCCGGCCGGAACGGCGACCGACGGGGTGGTCGCCCGATGAGGTCGGGTGTCGAGTCGGCGTCGGGCTGGATGCCCGGGTGCGGTGCGACGAGGGCGTCGTCGACCCACGTCAGCGCGACGTGGGCGGAGCTCGGCTCGGCGAGCGTCAGCGTCGTGCTCGCCGGGGATGCGGACTCGAGGTCGGTCGCCGAGGCACCGGTGCCCGTGTCGTCGCGTGTGAGGGTCGTCCCGGGTGCGTCGTCGGTCCCGTCCCTCAGCGCGCGGCGCGTGAGTTCCGGGGGATCGTCGAGGACCATTCGCCTACGGTACAACGCCGGTAGCCGCGTTATACTCAACGCCACAACCACGGGAGTCCGGTGAGCCGGGCTGAGAGGAAGCGATCCACGCTTCGACCGTCGAACCTGATCCGGATCATGCCGGCGCAGGGAGGAGCATCAGATGCACACGTCCACGTCCGCATCCCCCACGAAGAAGCGCGTCGGCACTTTCCGCTGGCGGATCGTCGACATCGTCGTCGCGAGCGTCATCGGTGTCGCGTCCGGGCTGATCTTCCTGCTGTGGAACATCGGATACCTCGGCCCGAAGACGCTGCTCGAGCCGCTCGCCCCGGGACTCCAGGGGCTCCTCGACGGGCCGTGGCTGTTCGCGGGTGTCCTCGGCGCGCTCATCATCCGCAAGCCGGGTGCCGCGATCTACACCGAGACCCTGGCGGCCGTCGTGTCGGCGCTCGTCGGCAACACGTGGGGCGGCTTCCTCACGATCGAGGCGGGGCTCGTGCAGGGCCTCGGCGCCGAAGTGATCTTCCTCCTCTTCTTCTACCGCCGCTGGTCGCTGCCCGTCGCGATCCTCGCGGGCGCGGGTGCCGCCCTCTTCGGGGGGATCAACAACCTCCTCCTCTGGTTCGCAGGGGCCGATGCGACCTTCGTCGTCATCTACCTCGCGAGCACGATCCTCTCGGGCGCCGTCATCGCCGGTGCCCTCTCGTGGGTCCTCGCGCGAGGTCTCGCGGCGACCGGGGCGCTGGATCGCTTCGCGTCCGGTCGCGAGGCGCGAGCGCGCGTTTAGCGGCGTGTCGATCGTGACCCCCCGCCCCGGCGCCGTCGAAGCGCGCGGGTGGGGCTGGCGGCACGCATCGCGCGAGGCGTGGGCCGTGCGAGACGTGTCGTTCCGCATCGCGCCCGGCGAACGGGTGCTGCTGCTCGGAGCATCCGGCGCGGGCAAGTCGACCCTGCTGCACGGGCTCGCCGGCGTGCTCGGCGGCGACGAGGAGGGCGAGTCCGAGGGCGAGCTGCTCGTGGACGGGGCCGCCGCCGCGTCTACTCGCGGCCTGTCGGGTCTCGTGCTGCAGGATCCGGACTCGCAGGTCATCCTCGCGCGCGTCGGCGACGACGTCGCCTTCGGGTGCGAGAACCTCGGAGTCCCGCGCGAGGAGATCTGGTTCCGCGTGGGAGACGCCCTCGACCGCGTCGGTCTCGACGTGCCCCTGGATCGCCCGACCAAGGCGCTGTCAGGCGGTCAGAAGCAGCGGCTCGCGCTCGCCGGCGCCATCGCGATGCGTCCGGGTCTCGTGCTGCTCGACGAACCCACCGCCAACCTCGACCCCGACGGTGTCGACGAAGTGCGGAGGGCTGTCGCGGGCATGCTCGACGCTTCCGGGACGACCCTCATCGTCGTCGAGCACCGCGTCGACGTGTGGCTGCCGCTCGTGACGCGGGTCATCGTGCTCGGCGACGGCGGCGTCCTCGCCGACGGCTCGCCCGACGCCGTCCTGAGACACCGCGGCGCCGAGCTCGCCGAGGGCGGAGTGTGGGTTCCGGGTCGGCCCCCGCGGCATCCGGCACCGCCGTCGCGTGCACCGGGTGCCGCGCTCCTCACGGCGAGCGACCTCGCCGTGGCGCGCGTGAAGGGCATCCCTGTCGCGGAAGGGATCGATCTCGACGTGCGCGCCGGCGCGGCGCTGGCTCTCACGGGTCCGAACGGAGCGGGAAAGTCGACGCTCGGCCTCGCGCTGGCGGGCCTCGTCGCACCGGCGGACGGATCGATCGAAGCGACGGAGACGCTCGCCTCGGGGGCCGGACGCGCGCCCATCCGCTGGACGTCGAGGCAGCTCCTGACCCGCATCGGCACGGTCTTCCAAGACCCCGAGCACCAGCTGCTCGGCCGGACGGTGCGCGGTGAGCTCGAGGTCGGACCCCGTGCCCTGGGACTCGATGAGTCCGAGATGGAGCGCCGCGTCGACGAGCTCCTGGTGCGCCTGCGCCTCGACCGCCTTGCGCGCGCCAATCCCTACACGCTCTCCGGCGGCGAGAAGCGTCGACTCACGGTCGCGGCCGCCCTCGCGACGGCGCCGCGGGTCCTCGTCCTCGACGAGCCCACGTTCGGGCAGGACGCCCGCACATGGGCCGAGCTCGTCGCGATCCTCGCGCGCCTCCGCGACGAAGGGTCGGCGATCGTCGCGATCACGCACGATCGCGATGTCGTCACGGCGCTGCATGCCGACGAGTTCCGGATGCCGGGTGGCGGCCTCTCGCGCACACGGGGGGCACGAGCATGACGCTCCTCGACGCGACAGCCCGCACGGGCACGGTCGCGAGGATCAATCCCGTCGCGAAGCTCGGCGCGAGCGCACTCATCGCGATCCCGCTCGTCTTCACGCTCGACTGGGTGTCGGCCGCCGTCGCGCTGCTTCTCGAATGCCTCCTGCTGCCGTTCGCGGGGCTGCGGTGGCGGGAGTTCTGGGTGCGGACGTGGCCCGTCTGGCTCGCCGCCCCCCTGACGGGCCTCACGATCGCGCTCTACGGCCAGTCGAGCGGCACGGTCTACGTCGAGTGGTTCGTCGTGCGGATCAGCGACGGCTCGCTCGAGCTCGCGATCGCGACTCTCCTGCGGGTGCTCGCGATCGCCCTCCCCTCCGTCGTCCTGTTCGTGACGGTCGACCCGACCGATCTCGCCGACGGACTCGGCCAGATCCTGCGACTCCCCGCGCGTTTCGTGCTCGGCGCGCTCGCGGGCCTCCGCATGATCGGCCTCTTCCTCGACGACTGGCGCGCACTGGAGCTCGCGCGCCGTGCGCGCGGCGTCGCCGACCGCGGGCGCCTGCGTCGCTTCCTCGGTATGGCGTTCGCGCTGCTCGTGCTCTCGATCCGCCGCGGCGCCAAGCTCGCGACGGCGATGGAGGCGCGCGGGTTCGGTGCGCCGGGCGAGCGCACATGGGCACGCGAGTCGCACTTCGGGTCCCGCGAATGGGCGCTGCTCGCGATCGGTTGCGGCATCGCGGGCATCGCCGTCGCGGCATCCGTCATGGCAGGAACCTGGAACTTCATCCTCGGCCCGTCCTGACGGCCCGTCCTGACCCTCGCGCGGGCCACGTGCTCGGGCCGCTCGCTCGCATCATCCGGGCTGGGGCGCGATTCGTCCCGCGGGGCGCACATGTCGCGCCCCGCGCAGGCGGAGTGCGCCCCGACGATGTCGAGAAGCTCACGTGGCATCCCACAGATCGCGGTAGTAGGCGAGGCGCTCCCGGTCGGGCTCGACGCCGTAGGCCGCGATGAGGGCGTCCTCCCACCCCGGGCCGTAGTTCCACTCCGTCGACATGGCCGCGACGGCGATGTCCGCCCAGCGGTCGGCCGTCCCGAGGAGGCCCAGGTCGACGTGCGCCGTCCACTCGCCGGTGTCGTCCAGAAGCGTGTTGGGGCAGCACGCGTCGGCGTGGCACACGACGAGGCGATCCACAGGGAGCGCGTACCGCAGGTGATCGGGAACGCGGATGCCGCGACGCTCGGCGTTCGCGATCCGCTCCCCCACGCTCCAATCGAACGGGCAGTCCTCGACGGGGAGCGCATGGTGGAGCGCGCGAAGCCCGCGCCCGACGGCCCGCACGGCGGTCGCCGGCTCGGCGACCCACCGCGGATCGACGGCCGATCGGCCCGGGAGTGCCGCCGTCACGAGCCACTCGTGCGTCGCGTCGTGCCCGTGGTCCAGCACGCGCGGCACGGGCGTGTCGCGGCGCGCCCAGTCGAGCCGCCGCACCTCGCCTTCGACCGTCGACTCGGCGCTCCGCGGCTGGTGCTTGATGTACCGGTCACCCGCGCGGAACGTCGCGCCGCCGAGGTTGTTGAGCCAGACGGGCACGACGTCGTGGCCGACGGCGAGGCGCGCGACGATCGGCGGCACGTCGACGGGCTGCGTGGGGATCGTCACAGCGCCTCGAGCACCTCCCGCAGGATGAGCGCGGCGACGTCTTCCCCCTTCTCGTCGGGGGACGGGTCGTCGTAGACCCGCGTGAGGCGAACCTGCATGCGCCCATCCAACACCCTCGCTGCGCCGCGCTGGCGGATCCCGCCCTCGCGTTCGCGGGTGCTGCCCGGCAGACTGAAGTCCCGAGGCGGTCACGGTTCCGGTCGCGCGGATGTCTCGGGCTGACACTGAGTCCCAGCTAAGCTGAGATGCGATGCCGCCGACGTCCGCGCTCGGCGCACCCGGTTCGAAGGAGAACGCATGGATCTGACGCAGGCCTCGGCCCTCGTGACGGGCGGTGCGAGCGGGTTGGGGCTCGCGACCGCCCGACGCCTCGCTGCCGCGGGAGCGGCGGTCACGATCGTCGACCTGCCGACGTCGACGGGCGAGGACGTCGCCGACGAGCTCGGCGCGCGCTTCGCCCCCGCCGATGTCACCGACCCCACGGAGGTCGCGGCAGCCGTCGCGACGGCCGCGTCGACGGGGGCGCTCCGCGTCGTCGTGAACTGCGCCGGCATCGCTCCGCCCGCCAAGGTCCTCGATCGCGACGGTGCGCCGACACCCCTCGCCCTCTTCGAGAAGGTCGTGCGCGTCAACCTCGTCGGCACCTACAACGTCATCGCGCAGGCCTCCGCCGCCATGGCCGCGAGCGATCCCGATCCCGATCCCGACGGCGACCGCGGCGTCATCGTCAACACGGCATCCGTCGCCGCTTTCGACGGACAGATCGGCCAGCCCGCGTACGCGGCGAGCAAGGGCGGTGTCCACGCGATGACCCTGCCGATCGCGCGCGAACTGGCACGCCACGGCATCCGCGTCGTGACGGTCGCCCCGGGGATCATGGAGACGCCCATGCTCATGGGCCTTCCTCAAGCGGCGCAGGACTCCCTCGGCCAGCAGGTGCCCCACCCCGCGCGTCTCGGCCGACCCGACGAGTACGCGCGGCTCGTCATGTCGATCGTCGACAACGGCTACCTCAACGGCGAGACGATCCGCCTCGACGGCGCGATCAGGATGGCGCCGAAATGAGCGACGCGATCCTGCTCGACATTGACGCGGGGCTCGCCCGCGTCACCTTCAACCGGCCGGCCTTCCTCAACGCGATGGACTTCGACATGGGCGCGCGGTGGCGCGACGTCGCTCGGCAGGTGACGGGCGACTCGTCGGTGGGAGCCGTGATCCTGGATGCCGCAGGCCCCGCCTTCTGCGCGGGCGGCGACGTCGTGGCGATGGCGACATCGGGCGCGGCGGGCCCGCAGGTGACCGAGGCTGCGCGCGTCATCCACGACGGCATCCGCACGTTCGTCGAGTCTCGTGTGCCGATCGTCGCGGCTGTGCAGGGCGCCGTCGCGGGCGGTGGTCTCGGCCTCATGCTGACGGCCGACTACGTCGTGGCATCCGAATCGGCGAAGTTCGTCAGCAAGTACGCCAACATCGGCCTCACGCCCGACCTCGGCGTCTCGACCCTCCTCCCCGCTGCCGTCGGCCAGCGCCGTGCGCTTCAGCTCCTGCTGCAGGACCTCACGATCGACGCGGAGACGGCGCTCGACTGGGGTCTCGTCACCGAGGTGGCATCCTATCCCGGCGCGCGTGCACTCGAGATCGCACGCTCGTGGCTCGACGGGGCGACCGCCGCCTTCGGGGAGGCCAAGCGGCTCGTGCGGGCAGGCGCGCACCGCCCCTTCGCCGACAACCTCGACGACGAGGCCGCCACGATCGGCGCGGCGTTCGAGACGGACGCGTCCCGCGCGCGGGTCGCCGCCTTCGCGGCATCCGCCCGGAAGCGATCGCTCCCCCATGCCTGACCCCCGCACGCCGGCCGGACCGCTCTTCACGCCGGCCGGACCGCCATTCGTCGAGACCCCGGGTTCTCACCGAGCGACCCCGTCGTATGCGCGCAACAACGCGGTGTCTCGCCGATATCGCGGTATCTCGACACGGAATGCGAAACAGGAGGCCCAGAGATGACCACGCAGAACCTCGCAGGAAAGACCATCCTCATGTCGGGCGGGAGTCGCGGCATCGGTCTCGCCATCGCTCTGAGGGCAGCGCGGGACGGGGCGAACATCGCGCTGCTCGCCAAGACCGACACCCCCCACCCGAAGCTCGAGGGGACCGTGCACTCGGCCGCCGAGCAGATCCGCGAAGCGGGCGGCAACGCCCTGCCGATCGTCGGCGATGTCCGCAACGACGACGACGTCACGGGAGCCGTCCTGACGACGCAGGGCGAGTTCGGCGGCATCGACATCGTCGTGAACAACGCCTCCGTCATCGACCTCTCGCGGTCGCTCGACCTATCGGCGAAGAAGTACGACCTCATGCAGGACGTCAACGTGCGCGGCACTTTCATGCTCTCGCGCGCCGCGGCTCCCATCCTCAAGGATGCCGAGAACCCGCACATCCTCTCGCTGTCGCCGCCGCTCAACCTCGACCCGAAGTGGCTCGGCGCCCACACGGGATACACGCTCGCGAAGTACGGCATGACGATGGCGACCCTGGGCATGGCGGCCGAGTTCGGCCGGTTCGGTATCGCCGCGAACACCCTGTGGCCCGCGACGACGATCGCGACGGCGGCCGTGCAGTTCGCGCTCGGCGGCGACGCCATGATGAAGGCCAGCCGCACTCCGGAGATCTACGCCGACGCCGCGTACGAGGTCTTCCTGCAGTCGTCCCGCGACTACACGGGGCGCTCGCTCATCGTCGAGGACGTGCTGACGGATGCCGGCGTCACCGACTTCGCGCGCTACGCCGCCGTTCCCGGAACCCCCGACACCGACCTGTTCCCCGACATCTTCCTGTAGCCGTCACGCCGGGGCGTTCCCTCGCGCGGCGGTGCGGCGTATCCTCGGCGGCATGGGCACCCACAGCCTGTTCCCCATCCTCTCGTCGAGCGATCTGCCGAGGCTCGTGGCCTTCTACGAGGGTGCGCTCGGCGCCGTCGTCGCGTACCGGTTCACGACCGAGGGGGAAGACGACTACGTCTCGTTGCAGTTCGGTCCCGCGACGATCGGCATCGGGCGCGATCCCGGCGCCCCGGCCGTCAGCGACCGCATCGCCCTGTGGTTCTACGTCGACGACGTCGATGCGGCGGCCTCGGCATGGGAGGCCGCAGGCGGGTCGATCCACCGTCCGCCGACCGACATGCCGTGGGGCGAGCGGGTCGCTCAGGGCAGAGACGCGGACGGCAACCTCGTGAACCTCGCCATGCTCCCGGGCGATTCGCCGGACTGAGGGGACAGGTGCGGTCGCCGCTGCGCCGGCGTCGCCGAGGCAAGGGATTCCGCCGAGACCGGGGCGCGTGCCGCCCTGTGTCGGCGACGTGCCCCGTCTCGGTGACAGGGTCGCTCAGCGGGGCGTCAGGAGGCCGAGGCGGCGGAACGCGTTCCACACGCCGTCCTCGGCGATGCTCGTCGTGACGTGGTCGGCCATCACCTTCAGCTCCGGCAGGGCGTTGCCCATCGCGACGCTCGTACCGCACACCTCGAACATCTCGATGTCGTTCCAGCTGTCGCCGATCCCGATCGCCTCGGCGGGATCCACGCCCAGGTGATCGAGGACGAGCGTGATCGCCGAGCCCTTGTTCGTGCCGCGCAGGCAGATCTCGCCGTTGGAGCCTCCGGGAAGCGGGATGCTCCCCGGCACGAGGTGGAACTCCTCGCCGAGGTCGTCCGCGAGGCGCTCCAGTCCGTCCTCCTCCATGCTCACGAAGACGGACTTCGCGATCTCGTCGGCCGGCGCGTCGGCGACGTCGCGGTACGTGCGGTTGGCGAGACCCGCGAGGGAGTCCTCGGCTCGGACGACGCCGTCGGCGGCATCCCTCTCCTGCACCTCGCGCACGTGGGCGCGCACGAGTGCCGTCATGCCGGTGCTCGCGAACACTTCGTCGTCGCTCTGCAGGAAGTAGTGGGTCCCGTGGCGATCGAACGCCGACACCATGCGGTCGACGGATGCCGCGGGCATGAGGCGCGATACGACCACCTCGCCGTCGACCTCGGCCGTCACGCCGCCGTTCGTGATGCCGCCGTCGAATCCGATCGCGACGACCGACGGGTGGATGTCGCCGCGTGCGCGTCCCGTGCACAGGAGCACGCGGTGCCCGTTCTCGCGCGCCGCCCGAATCGCGACGACCGTCGAGGGGGCGATGCCGGCGCCGTGCTCGAGGATCGTTCCGTCGACGTCGATGAACACGGTGCGAAGTGCGGAACTCATGGTCCCATTCTCGCGTCGCAGGTCACGTCCGTGCGGCTCGGCTCACGACCTCGCGCCGCCCGACACGACGAGGAACCCCCCGAGGCCGATCATCATGCCGCCTCCCGTCGCCGTCAGCGCCTCGATCCGGCGCGGCGATCGCGCGAACCAGGCACGCGCGCCCGCAGCGGCCATGACCCAGACGGCGTCGCACAGGAGAGCGATGGCGGCGAAGATCGCGCCGAGCTCCAGCATCTGCAGCGGAACGGAGCCCGCGCGGACGTCGACGAACTGCGGCAGCACCGCGACGAAGAACGCGATCGTCTTGGGGTTGGTGATGCCGACGACGAAGCCCTGCCAGAGTTGACGACCGTGCGAGCGCGGCAGTGCAGCCGGGTCGATCGCCGCTGCCGCCGCGCTCTTGCGGTGACGGATGGCCTGCACGCCGAGGTACACGAGGTACACAGCGCCCACGATCTTGAGCGCCGTGAAGAGCGGGACCGATCGCGCCACGATGCCTCCGACGCCGAGCGCGACGAGCGCCACGATCGGGATGAGCGCGAGCGTCACGCCCGCGACGCTGAGGAAACCACCCGTGCGTCCGAGTGCGAGCGTGCGTCCGACCGAGAAGAGGACGGCAGGACCGGGGATCGCGATGAGCACGAGCGCGGCGAGCATGAACGCGACGAGGTTGTCGGTCGGGACCACGCCCAGACTCTAGCGCTCGGCGTCGGTCGCCGTGCCGCCGCGAACGCACCCGGCCCGCGCGCAGGGTCGGTCGGTACCCTGGTCAGCATGATCGAGTCCACTCCCGTGCGCGCCACGAAACCGCGTCAAGTGCGCCCGGCGACCGAGGGGTGGTCGCAGAAGAAGGATGCCGAGGGGCGGCCGCTCCTGCAGTTCGCCTCGCCCAAGCGCGGGAAGCCCCCCGTGCATCTCGCCGATCTGACACCCGAGCAGCGCGTCGAGAAGGTGAAGGAACTGGGTCTCCCCGGTTTCCGGGCGAAGCAGCTCGAGAAGCACTACTTCACGCACTGGACGCATGACCCCGCCGACATGACCGACCTCCCCGCCGAGGGTCGCGAGGAGTTCGTCCACGGGATGCTCCCGCCGCTGCTCACCGAGGTCCGCCGGCTCGAGACCGACCGCGGCGACACGATCAAGTTCCTGTGGAAGCTCCACGACGGTGCGCTCGTCGAGTCGGTCCTCATGCGGTACCCGGGCCGCATCACGCTGTGCGTGTCGTCGCAGGCCGGATGCGGAATGAACTGCCCCTTCTGCGCGACGGGACAGGCGGGACTCACGCGCAACATGTCGGCGGCCGAGATCGTCGAGCAGATCGTCCGGGCGAATCGCCTCATCGCCGACGGCGAGCTCGGTGGCAAGAAGAAGGACGACCACTCGGCCGAACGTGTGTCGAACATCGTGTTCATGGGCATGGGCGAGCCACTCGCGAACTATGCCCGCGTCATGCAGGCGGTCCGCGTCATGACCGACAAGACCCACGGCCTCGGCATGAGCGCGCGGGGCATCACGGTCTCGACCGTCGGGCTCGTGCCGGCGATCCGCAAGCTCTCCGCCGAGGACATCCCCGTCACGTTCGCTCTGTCCCTTCATGCGCCCGACGACGAGCTCCGCGACGAACTGATCCCCGTCAACTCGCGCTGGAAGGTCGATGAGGCACTCGACGCCGCCCGCGAGTACTTCGACAAGACCGGACGCCGCGTCTCGATCGAGTACGCCCTGATCAAAGACATGAACGATCACGCCTGGCGCGCCGATCTGCTCGGCGACAAGCTCAATGAGCGCGGTCGCGGCTGGGTGCACGTCAACCCCATCCCCCTCAATCCGACGCCCGGCTCGATCTGGACGGCATCGACGCGCGCCGCCCAGAACGAGTTCGTGCGCCGCCTCGAGGCCAAGGGTGTGCCGACGACCCTGCGCGACACGCGCGGCAAGGAGATCGACGGGGCCTGCGGCCAGCTCGTCGCGACGGAGGACGACGTCGCGGTCGCGGCCGCGACGCCCCTGGAGGACTGACCCGCTCGCGATCACGACCCCGGCTTCCCGAACCGCGGCTAGCGTGGGGGCATGGTCAACTATCGCTATCTCGGCAACAGCGGCTTCAAGATCTCGGAGATCACCTACGGCAACTGGGTGACCCACGGCTCGCAGGTCGACGACTCCGCCGCCATCGCGACGGTGCATGCCGCCCTCGAGGCGGGCATCACGACGTTCGACACCGCCGACGCGTACGCGAACACCGTGGCGGAGTCGGTCCTCGGCAAGGCCCTCGAAGGTCAGCGACGGGAGTCGCTCGAGATCTTCACGAAGGTGTACTTCCCGACCGGTCCCGGCGGCCCCAACGACACGGGCCTCAGCCGCAAGCACATCATGGACTCGATCAACGGGTCGCTCACGCGACTCGGGACCGACTACGTCGACCTCTACCAAGCCCACCGCTTCGACTACGAGACGCCCCTCGAGGAGACGTTCCAGGCGTTCGCCGACGTCGTCCGCCAGGGCAAGGCGCTCTACATCGGCGTCTCCGAGTGGACCGCCGAGCAGCTGCGCGAAGGTCACGCGCTGGCGAAGGATCTCGGCATCCAGCTCATCTCCAACCAGCCGCAGTACTCGATGCTGTGGCGCGTCATCGAAGGCAAGGTCGTGCCCGCGTCGGAGGAGCTCGGGATCTCGCAGATCGTCTGGTCGCCGATGGCCCAGGGCGTGCTGTCGGGCAAGTACCTGCCCGGCCAGCCCGTGCCGGACGGATCCCGAGCGACCGACGAGAAGAGCGGCGCGAACTTCATCAAGAGCTTCCTGCGAGACGAGGTGCTCGAAGCCGTCCAGCGGCTCAAGCCCATCGCTTCCGACGCGGGCCTCACGATGCCGCAGCTCGCGATCGCGTGGGTGCTGCAGAACCCGAACGTCGCCGCGGCGCTCGTGGGGGCGTCGCGTCCCGAGCAGCTCGCCGACACGGTCAAGGCGTCGGGCGTGACGCTCGACGCGGACACCCTCGCCGCGATCGACGCGGCATTGGCCGGCGCAGTGAACGACGACGCCGAGGACACGTACTCCGTGTCGCCGAAGCACCGCGTCGTCTGACAGAGTGGCCAGCGCCGGGATGATCGCGCCCCGGGAAGGGAGCACGACATGCGTGTCCGACTCATCGCGGGGATGATCGCGGCGCTGGCCGCCGTCGCAGGGTTCGCGGCGCCCGCCGCGGCATCGCCGCTCGTCGACGTGACGGCGAGCCCCGAGACGATCGCGGTCGGTGACTCGTCGACCATCACGGCAACGGGGTTCGGTGGCATCGACAGCATCCGATTCGATGTCACGGGCGCGCCCGGCGGGATGCTGGCGGGTGGCGGCGCATCTGCGGAGGTGCCGGTGACCGATGGCACCGCGACGACGACGTTCTCGGCGAGCCAGGGCGGAACGTTCACGATCGAGGTCGTCGACGGCGAGGCGGTGCTCGCGATCGCGAACGTCGTGGTGACGTCGCCGGCTCCCCCGACGGCGCAGACCACGATCGTGGCGAGCCCCGAAGCGGTCGCGGTCGGCGAGGAGTCCACGATCACGGCGACAGGACTCGGCGATCTGACGACGGCTCGATTCGGTCTCGACGGCACACCGGGAGGTGCGCTGACGGGGAGTGACGGACCCTCTACGTCGGTAGCCGCAGACGTCACAGGGGGCGAGGCCAGCGTCACGTTCGTCGCGACCGAGACGGGAGTCTTCACGGTCGCGGTCGGCGACGGCGAGACGGTCTACGCGTTCGTCGCCGTCACGGTGACGGAGGGCGCGCAACCGAGTGCCACGTCGACGACGACGCCTTCGCCTTCGTCGACGCCTTCGCCCTCGCCTGCGGCGGATGACGCCGGATTCCCCGTGTGGATCTGGATCGTCGTTGCTGCTGTCGTCGTGGCTGCGGGTGTCGTGACGGTCGTCATGGTTCGCCGGCGCAATCGGGCGCAGCCGTAACGACTGTGTAACGCGCGCGGCTGCAATGCCCTGGCCGCTCCGGCGCGTCCCGCCGCGAATTGGCGCCGTCTCTGACGGTGAGCTGAGCGGAACGTTCAGGAATCCTGAACAGTACTGACCACTTTTCGGGGTCGCCTCCGACGGTGAGTTGTGACATGGTACAAACCAAGATCCCTCCCTCGCGCCGTGTCTGCTCTTCCCCGCCCTCCCGGACGGCTTGGCGCGAATCCCCGAGAACAGGAGAAGCCCCTTGACACACACGTCACGCCGCACGCGCTCCCCCAGGTGGCGCGCCGGCATAGCAGCGGCGGCGAGCCTCAGCGTCGTGCTGACCGGCGCCGTCGCCGGTCAGGCGAACGCCGCCCCCGGCGACCCCGTCATCGACCCCTCCGTCCTCCAGCCGGTGGACGAGCAGAACTGGGTCAACATGGACGACATGGTGCCCGAGGACTACGTCCCGGTCCCCGGAACCGACTGGGCCAACGACTCCGAGGGGTCCGACCGCACCTTCAACGGCGCCATCGTCCTCCTCGACTTCACCGATCAGCCCTTCGTCGTGACGCAGGCACCCGAGTCGCACCCGTTCAAGAACCCCACGGCCGGGTTCGACCCCATCGAGCGCGCCGAGGTTCCCCAGCACTACCTCGACCTGCTGAACACGCCGAGCGAGCTCAACGGCGGTCGCACGCTCAATCAGTACTGGATGGAGCAGACGGGTGGCCGCATCAGCGTCCAGATGGAGGCCTTCGGTCCCTATCAGCTGCCGGGCAAGATCCACGAGTACGGCCTCAACGACAGCTTCAACCGCCCCAACGCGGCGTTCTGCCCGCAGGGCGACAGCTGCAACAAGGTCATCCGCACCGACGCGAACCGCCTGTGGTCGACAGACCTCGGCATCGCCGACCCGCTGACCGAGTTCGACCAGGTCTTCTACATCACCGCGGGTCACGACGAGTCGGCGACGTGGGAAGAGTTCGGACAGATGATGTTCGCGGCTCCCGAAGACGTCCCTGACGCGTTCGGCCCGCCGCGCAACGCGGAAGGCGTGGCCCTCGACCAGAACGGCCAGCCGATGGCGAACTGGGCCAAGACGCGCTACATCCCGTGGACGTCGTGGAAGGCCGCGATCAACCACTGGCCCAACGCCAACTTCCCCACAGCGACCCGCGCCGGCAACTCGACGCAGGCCGAGTCGTCCGGAATGGGAACCTTCGCGCACGAGTTCGCGCACATCCTCGAGATCTCCGACAACTATGGCAACCCGTACGGAACGGATGCCGCTGACGGCGGCCCGCTGCGCGACACGTCGGGACCCTTCGACATCCTGGCGCGCGGTTCGTTCAACGGCCCGGGCGGCACGCACACGCGATGGAACATCCCCTCCGTGCAGGGTGGCTCGGGACCCGCGGGCATCGCGCTTCGCAACCGCCTCAACCTCGGCGTCATCGGCGAGGACAACGTGCTGCAGCTTTCGACGGCAGACCTCGCGACGAAGGGCTCCGTCACGGCGAACCTGCTGAGCCGCGCGGTCATGAAGGACGGCCGCCTCACGGGCATCAACCTCGAGCTCAGCGGCGGCGACAAGTCGACGGGCACCTGCACGCGGCGCGCGCAGTGGGACTGCGACGGCGGCAACTTCAACCACTACACGCTCGAAGTGATCGACCGGATGGGCACGGACTCGTTCCAGCCCGACCACGGTGTCATGATCGCCAAGACCAAGGTGCGCGACTCGAACCCGTTCATCTGGACGATCGACGCCAACCCGCAGGACATCGACACGCTCGACTACATCCGCGGCGACGGCACGCCCATCCCGATCACGCGCGGCGACCAGCGCCAGCTCAACGACGCGCTGTTCCACGCGGGCGTCGACTCGGGCTCGGAGTACGAGTACGTCGACGAGTACAACGGTCTGCACTTCTACATCGAAGAGATGCGTCGTGACGACACGGGCCTGCTCGAGTACGACGTCGCCGTTCGCTCGATCGGCAACCCCGGTCCGCAGACGCGTGGCGTGAGCCTCGCCGAGCCGACGATCACCGCCGAGGCGGAGGCCATCAAGAGCGGCCAGATCGCCAGCTGCACGGTTCCGCTCACCAACACCGGTACCGCGGTCGAGGATGCCGCAGCGAACAGCGACATCTACCGCGTCTCGACCTCGGTCGCGGGCGAAGGATGGGCCGTTCACACGCCGAGCGCGATCGTCACGGCGGCAGCCGGCGAGACGGTCCAGGTTCCCGTGTACGCCTACCGCGAGGGGACGGGCGACAACGGCGCCCGCATCACCGTGACGGCGACGTCGGAGAACAACGCGGCCGCCACCTCGACCGTCGAGTGCGTTCTGGACACGAAGCGTCCCGAGACGATCCTCGTCTCGCCGACGACGGCCGGTCCGACCTCTGCACTCGCGATCCAGGTCGACTCGACCGACGACACGGGCCTGGCCCGCATCGTCGCGAACGTCTACAAGGGCAGCACGCTCGTCAAGAGCACGCAGACCGCCGCCAACGGCGCCACCTCGGCGACGCACACGGCGAACGTGACGCTGCCGGACGGCGCGTACACGCTGCGCTACAACTCGCAGGACATCGCGGGCAACATCTCGGCGACGAAGACGTTCGATTTCACGATCGACGGAACGAAGCCGACCGTGACGATCAAGACGGGGCTGAATGAGACGGCCGGCGCCGACGGGATCTACACGCTCGTGAGCTTCAAGCTCTACGATGCGGGCAAGATCGACAAGGTCACACTGAACGGGGTCGTGAAAGATCTCAGCAACAACCAGTGGTCCGATGTCAACTTCGTCAAGCCGGGCACCTTCGGAGGCGTGACAGGGGCGAATACCCTTGTCGTCTACGACGTCGCCGGCAATACGACGACGCTGGAGTTCACGCTCCAGTAGCCGGACGGACCGGATAGGCCGCATCCCTCGGGTGCGGCCTATCCGCGTCCGTGCCCACGGTCCACAGGTGCCTCGTGCATCGGAGAGGAGAGCGCCCGGATGTCCCGGCACACGATCACGAGGATGAAGAGCTTCGCGGCCATCGCGTTGTCCGTCCTCGTCCTCGCGGGCTGCTCGTCCGCGGGAGAGCCGTCGGAACCGCTCCAGATCGCCGTCGGAGACGGGTCGCTGCGGAGCGTCGGCGATGACTGCGCGGGCACGGGCCCGTACCGGCACATCCACGCGGGCGTCGAGGTCTTCTTGACGGATGCCGCCGGCGACGAGGTGCTGCGCCGGACGCTCGAGCCGGGCTCGGCCGTCGAGGCGACCGACATCGACTTCGAGACGACCCCTCGCGTTCCGACCTACTGCGTCTTCACGGTGGATGCCGGAGGCCTCGCCGCAGGCGGACCCTACGACGTCGTCGTGGGAGAGCGCGCCCACGGTTCGTTCACGTACTCGCCCGATGCCGACGGCATCCCCACGATCCTCATCCCCGAGGCAGCCCCCGGAGGCACCCGATGAAGCGCCTGTCGACGATCGTCCTGGCGGCCGCCGTCGCCGTCCTGCTCACCGGCTGCACGGGCACGCTCGGTGGAGCCGACGCGCTCCCCGACGGCACCGGCGGTTCCGACGCCGTCAGGTCGGAATCCGTGCCCGCGCCGAAGTTCACGGCAGCGCTCACCGACGGCACCGTCGTCGAATCGGAAGAGCTCTTCACGGGTCGCGTCTCGCTCGTGCAGTTCATGGCGAGCTGGTGCACGCAGTGCGAGGAGCAGTCCCGCCTCGTCGTCGAGACCGCGAAGCGCTACGGGGACGACGTGCAGGTGATCTTCGTCGGGTCCGAGTCGGACGACCCCGAGAACCTGCAGACGTTCCTGCGCGACAACGCGTCCGAGGTCCCCGTGATCGTGGACCCCGACGGGAGCCTCTTCCAGCGCTACGCCGTCGCCGAGCCCCCTGTGACCGCCGTCATCGATGCGGGCGGCGGGATCGTCCGCATGTGGCCGGGCGGCGCATCGCAGGAACAGCTCGATACGGAGCTCGAGGCGCTTCTCGACTGACGTCCGCTCCCTTCGGCTTAGGCTCACGACATGGTCGTGACGAGTGCCGGCATCCTGCTCTATCGGCTGCAGCCGCGGACGGAAGTGCTCATCGCCCACATGGGCGGGCCGTACTGGGCGTCGAAGGACGCCGGTGCCTGGTCGATCCCGAAGGGCGAGTTCGACGAGGCGGACGAAGGCGCGCTGGATGCCGCACGCCGCGAGTTCCGCGAGGAGCTCGGGATCGCGCCTCCCGATGGGCCCTACGCCGAGCTCGGAACGTTCGCGTACTCGTCGGGGAAGCGCGTGACGGTGTTCGTCGCCGACGGCGCGGAGTTCGAGCTCGAAGGACTCGACTTCGGCGAGTTCGAGCTGGAGTGGCCCCCTCGGTCGGGTCGCAGGCAGTCGTTCCCCGAGGTCGACCGGGTGGAGTGGGCCGAGCCGGACGCCGCGCGCGAGCGCCTCGTGAAGGGGCAGCGCGCCGCGATCGACGCGCTCGAGACGCACCTCGCCGCAGCGGAGTGACGCTCCCGCAGTATCAGGTGGCCGCGGCATCCCTCTCCCTTTCCGACGCGCCTCTGCGGCGCAGGAAGGGGCAGAATCATGGCCAAGTCGGTCGGATCCTGGTGGATCAAGGACGGCATCGACGGGAGGCGGCTGGAAGCCGAGGGATTCGCCTCGACGCTCGGCTCCCTCTCCGAGTTCGACTGGACCGTCAATCGAGGCGACGCGAACGTCGTCAAGTCGGACTTCGTGCCGACGTCGGGCTCGACGCTCCGCTCTGATCAGGTCGACGCCCTCCAGATGTCGTCGCACGGGAGTCCGAGCGGGTTCAGCGTCTGGGGCGGGTCGGTCACGACGGGCGACGCCGTGGACTTCGGCCGCAACGACCTGGAGATCTTCGCGACGCACGCGTGCAAGCTGCTCGAGCACACGTCGGGCAACCCCGTGGGGCGCTGGATCCCGGCGTTCGAGCGGCTCCACTACATGTTCGGGTTCCACACGAACTCGTGGTCCGGGGGAGGGCAGAACGACCGCGGCGTATGGTTCGCGCGCTACGCGGCCTACTTCTACTACTGGGCGCTGAACTGGCTCGTGAAGATCGACATGCCCGTGCGGGAAGCATGGGCCGAGGCGAACGAGATCGTCGAGGGCAGTCAGGCGCAGTGGGCGTATCTGCGCGCGGAAGCCCGCGGCGTCCCCACCTACAACGAACGCCTGCGGGCCTCCGAACCGACCGACCCCGTCGGCAACCGCAGCTACTGGACCGCGCGCGGCACGTGCTGAGCGCGAGAGAACGGAGCACATCATGCCGCTTTCCCTGAAAGACCTCACCTTCGAGGTCGACCCGCCCCGCGTGCCGGACCTCGCGCCGGTGACGACGTTCGAGTACCCGTGCCTGAAAGACGTCCGCGAGCGGATCGATGTCTTCGCGGGTGCGCTCGACATCGGCATCCGCGCGACCGTCAGCGTGCCCCACGGCATCCTCGCCGCCGGCGACGCCGGACAGATCGAAGTCTTCGCGGCGAGCGGCGCCATCCGCGGTCGCAACACCGAACGTCTCTCGCGGTTCGACGACGAACGGCGCGAGTGGCGCGACGTCGAGAAGATCGACGGACCCGACGGAGTGGACTTCGCACTGGGCGTCGACAGCTCACGCGCCGTGACGTCGTTCGGACTGCGCATTCTCGACAAGGCCGGGATCGAGCGTCAGAGCGACCCGCGCATCGTCGTGGAGCGCTGGGCGCGCCTCGACGAGAAGGGCGACGAGATCGAGGCCGGGCCGGGGCGTGCGACGCTCGCGATGACGTACGCGGTGGGCGATGTCCCGCTGCTCGGGGCGGGGGCGAAGACGAACCTGCACTTTGATCCCGGCGACGGGCGGCCCGAACTCGCCCGGTTCTTCCACGTGCGGCGACCCGTCCGAGAAGCGGGAGAGATCCGCACCACCACGGTCGACGACGCACTGCCGCTGCTGCTGGCGGAGCGCTGGGTCAGCAGAGACCTCCGCGAAGGCGAAGCGCACGTGTCGGTGACAGGAGCGACCTTCGGCCTGCTCGCCGCCCCCGCGCACCTCGTGCAGCACCACGCTCTGCCGGTACTGGCGGTGGAAGGCGTCGTACGCGGAGACCTCGACGGGCTCGAGGAGATCCACTTCGGCCGGTACCTGCCGCTCTACGACGAGAAGGATGCAGCGGAGCGCGGCTTCGCACCATTCGTCGAGGTCGGGCCCGGGCAGCTGACGCCCCGGTCGCGTCCCTCGCGCAAGGACGCGGCGTAACGGATCGCGGGAGGAGCGGGCGCTGACCGGCTGCGGGTCAGCGTCCGTTCTTCGGCGCGGTGGCCACGTCGATGCGGTCCTGCGCCCCGAGCGACGACCACGCGCTCGCGATCCCCTTGGCAGCATGCTCCGACGCGCGCACGGCGCGTTCGTCGGCCCAGGCGTTGAGGACGTGGCCGGAGTGCCCGCGGACGTGCTCCAGCTCGACGTCGGGGAGTCCCGCCGCGCGACGCGCATCCCGCGCTGCGATGAGCTGCTCGAGCAGGTCGACGTTCTTCGTCGGGGCGCCGGTCGAGGTCTTCCAGCCGCGACGGCGGTGTCCGTCCATCCACTTCTCGTACGTGTCGATCGCGTAGCGCGAGTCCGCTTGCACGACGAGGTGCTCGACATCGGTGTGGTCCTCGATCGCCCTGAGCAGTCCCATGAGCTCGCCGATGTTGTTCGTGCCCTCGAGGATGGACCCGGCGGCCCAGTGCCCGTCCTCGCCGACCCACGCCCAGCCGGTGGGTCCGGGATTGCCCTTGCAGGCGCCGTCGGTGGCAACGATGTAGCGGTCGGTCACTCGGGCAAGGCTACCCAACCGCGCTGGTCGGAGATTCGCGCCGTGGTCGGACTCGCGGACCGCCAGGGTTCCGACGATCGGCGGAAACTCCGACCGCCGGAGTGCGGATGCCGCGGCATCCGTCGTCCTATGTATACCTAGCGCGCGTCACGGGGCATTCGACTCGACATCAAGTGCATCTATGTATACACTGGGCGCGGCGAAGGAGGCAGGATGCGAGCGAGCGATCGGGCGTACCGCACCCTCCTCGCCGAGATCCAGACGGGCGAGCTGGCCCCGGGCACGGTCCTCGGTGAGGTCGAGCAGGCGGCCCGCCTCGGCGTCAGCCGCACGCCGCTGCGCGAAGCGCTCGGGCGGCTCGCGTCCGACGGGCTCGTCGCGCAGCAGTCGCCGCGTGTCACCGTCGTGACCGATGTCGACGCCGACGACATCCGCGAGCTGTTCGAAGTGCGTCGGGCTCTCGAGGAGTCGGCGGCCCGCCTCGCCGCCGCGCGTGGGGATGCCGCGACGTTCGCGGCGCTCGCCGACGAGTTCGCGCAGGCGAGCCCGCGTGCGGGAGAGGCGACCGACGGCCTCGACGCCTATTACGCGCTCATCGCACGGTTCGATCTCGCGATCGACGCCTCCGTCGCCAACGACTACCTGACCTCCGCACTGCGGGGCGTCCGTACGCACCTCGTGCGCGTGCGGCGTCTCGCGCGCGACAACCCCGCGCGGCTCGCCGCGTCGGTCGACGAGCACCGGCTCATCGCCTCCGCCATCGCGGCGGGGGATGCCGAACTCGCCGCCCACGCGACGCACGTGCACCTGCACAACGCGCTCGTCAACATCCTCGACTCCGTGAAGGGCTCCACACCATGACCGTCATGCACCACCTCCGTGTTCACCGCAGCGACGAGCACCTCGCTCGCGAAGGTCAGCTCGCGTGGCACATCGCCGAGATCGCGGCAGACCCGGTCGAGGTCGACGCCGACGTCGTCGACATGATCATCAACCGCGTCATCGACAACGCGGCCGTCGCTGCGGCATCCCTCACCCGCGCGCCCGTGAGCGCGGCGCGTCAGCAGGCGCTCGACCACCCCGTGTCGGTCTCGGGCGACGGCGCGACGGTCTTCGGCTGCGCCCTCGAGCGCCGGACGTCCCCCGAGTGGGCCGCGTGGGCGAACGGCGTGGCCGTCCGCGAACTCGACTACCACGACACGTTCCTCGCCGCCGACTACTCGCACCCCGGCGACAACATCCCGCCGATCCTCGCGGTGGCACAGCACGTCGGATCCGACGGCGCCGCGCTCGTGCGCGGCATCGCGACCGGCTACGAGATCCAGATCGACCTCGTCCGGGCCATCTGCCTCCACAAGCACAAGATCGACCACGTCGCCCACCTCGGCCCCTCCGCGGCCGCCGGCATCGGAACGCTCCTCGGCCTGCCCACCGAAACGATCTACCAGGCCGTCGGACAGGCGCTCCACACGACGACCGCGACCCGCCAGTCGCGCAAGGGCGAGATCTCGACGTGGAAGGCGCACGCCCCCGCCTTCGCCGGCAAGATGGCGGTCGAAGCCGTCGATCGCGCGATGCGGGGCGAGACCTCGCCGTCGCCGATCTACGAAGGCGAAGACGGTGTCGTCGCGTGGATGCTCGACGGCCCCGACGCGTCGTACGACGTGCCGCTCCCCGCCGCGGGCGAGCCGAAGCGCGGCATCCTCGACTCGTACACGAAGGAGCACTCGGCCGAGTACCAGGCGCAGGCGTGGATCGACCTCGCCCGCAAGCTCCACGCCACGGCTCCCCAGGCGATCGACCCCGCCAACGTCGAATCGATCGTGCTGCACACGTCGCACCACACGCACTACGTCATCGGCTCGGGGGCCAACGACCCGCAGAAGTACGACCCCACGGCATCCCGCGAGACGCTCGACCACTCGATCCCGTACATCTTCGCCGTCGCCCTGCAGGACGGCGGATGGCACCACGTCGACTCGTACACGCCCGAGCGCGCGGGCCGCGAAGACACCGTCGCCCTGTGGCACAAGATCACGACGGCCGAGGATGCCGAGTGGACGCGGCGGTACCACTCGGACGACCCGAACGAGAAGGCGTTCGGCGGACGCGTCGTCATCACGCTCACCGACGGCACGGTCGTCGAGGACGAGATCGCCGTCGCCGACGCCCACCCGCTCGGTGCGCGGCCCTTCGCCCGCGAAGACTACGTGCGGAAGTTCCGGATCCTCGCCGAGCCCGTGCTCGAGCCCGCCGAGATCGATCGCTTCCTCGCCCTCGCCGAGCGCCTGCCCGAGCTGACACCCGAGGAGGTGCGACAGCTCACGATCGTCGCGAAGCCCGGGATCCTGGCATCCGCCCCGGCTCCCAAGGGCCTCTTCTGATGCTGTACTCGACGGTGTCACCAGCCGAGAAGCGTCGGCTGCTGCGGGAGCAGCTCGCGTCGGGTGAGCTGCTGCGGTTCCCCGGGGCCTTCAACCCCCTCTCTGCGCGGCTCATCGAGCGCAAGGGCTTCGACGGCGTCTACATCTCGGGTGCCGTGCTGTCGGCCGACCTGGGCCTCCCCGACATCGGGCTCACGACGCTGACGGAGGTCGCCGGTCGCGGACAGCAGATCGCGCGGATGACCGACCTCCCCGCGATCATCGACGCCGACACGGGCTTCGGCGAGCCGATGAACGTCGCCCGCACGATCCAGACGCTCGAGGACGCGGGGCTCGCCGGCACGCACATCGAGGACCAGATCAATCCGAAGCGCTGCGGCCACCTCGACGGCAAGGCTGTCGTCGATCAGGACACGGCCGTCAAACGCATCCGGGCGGCTGCCGACGCGCGACGCGACCCGAACTTCCTCATCATGGCGCGGACCGACATCGCGGCCGTCGACGGCTTGGATGCCGCGGTCGACCGTGCGAAGGCTCTCGTCGATGCGGGTGCCGACGCCATCTTCCCCGAGGCGATGCGCTCGCTCGAGGAGTTCGCCGCCGTCCGCGCCGCGATCGACGTCCCGATCCTCGCGAACATGACGGAGTTCGGGAAGTCGGAGCTCTTCTCGACCGATCAGCTCCGCGACGTCGGGGTCAACATCGTGATCTGGCCCGTCTCGCTCCTGCGGATGGCGATGGGTGCGGCATCCCGCGCCCTCGACACGCTCGAGGAGGAAGGACACCTCACGTCGCGGCTCGGCGAGATGCAGCATCGCGCAGATCTCTACGACCTGGTGGACTACGAGGCGTACAACCACTTCGACACCTCCGTCTTCAACTTCCGGATTGCTCGCTAGGAGAACCGCATGACAGACATCAAGAAGGGACTCGCCGGGGTCGTCGTCGACTACACGGCGGTCTCGAAGGTCAATCCCGAGACGAACTCGCTGCTGTACCGGGGGTATCCCGTGCAGGAGCTCGCCGCGACCCAGCCGTTCGAAGCCGTCGCCTACCTGCTGTGGAACGGCGAGCTGCCGACCGACGTCGAGCTCGCGCAGCTGCGCGCCGTCGAGCGCGAGTACCGTGCGCTCCATCCCGACGTGCGGGCCGTCATCGACCGCGTGCCGCTCGATGCCCACCCGATGGACGAAGTGCGCACGGCAGTCTCGCTCATCGGCGCCCGCGACCTCGCCGGCACCGGGTCGGTGCTCGACGCGAGCGGTTCCGCCGACGAGAACCTCGCCCGCAGCATCCGGCTCTTCTCCGCGCTCCCCGCGATCGTCGCGTACGGTCAGCGCCGTCGCCGCGGACAGGAGCCCGTCGCGCCCCGTGACGACCTCGACTACTCCGCGAACTTCCTCTGGATGACATTCGGCGAAGAGGCCGACGACGTCGTCGTCGATGCGTTCAACCGCTCGATGATCCTCTACGCGGAGCACTCGTTCAACGCGTCGACCTTCACGGGCCGCGTCATCGCCTCGACCCTGTCCGACCTGTACTCGGCGGTCGTCGGCGCGATCGGGGCACTGAAGGGCCCCTTGCACGGCGGCGCCAACGAGGCGGTCCTGCACATCTTCGACGAGATCGGCGACGCCGCGAACGTCGGACCATGGCTCGACACGGCACTCGCCGAGAAGCGCAAGATCATGGGCTTCGGGCACCGCGTCTACAAGCGGGGCGACTCTCGCGTGCCGACGATGAAGGCGGCCCTCGACACCCTCGTCGAGCACTACGACCGCCCCGACGTGCTCGCCCTCTACGACACGCTCGAGTCCGAGTTCGTCGGGCGCAAGGGCATCTATCCGAACCTCGACTACCCGTCGGGGCCCGCGTACAACCTCATCGGGTTCGACACGCTGACCTTCACGCCGCTGTTCGTGGCGGCGCGTGTCACGGGGTGGACGGCGCACATCATGGAGCAGCTCGCCTCGAACGCGCTCATCCGTCCGCTGTCGGAGTACAACGGGCCGGACGAGCGCCACATCGACGGGTATGTTCCGGATGCCGCGATCCTCGCCGCCGTCGACCGGGCGGAGGAGGCCGCGGAGTGAGCCTCTGGTTCGGCGATGTCGCCGGGATCGATCTCGACGCGATGGGGGGCGAGAGCCTCATCGCGAATCTCGGGATCGAGATGGTCGAACTGCGCGTCGACGCGCTCGTCGCACGGATGCCGGTGGATCGTCGGACGGTGCAACCGGCCGGCGTCCTGCACGGCGGCGCGTCCGTCGCGCTCGCCGAGACGCTCGCGTCATGGGCGGGGTATCTCGCCGTCGACCGCGAGCGGTTCCACGTCGTGGGGCAGGAGATCAACGCCAACCATGTGCGTCCCGTCTCGAGCGGCTGGGTGACGGCGACGGCGACTCCCGCCGCGATCGGGCGACGCGCTCACGTGTGGGAGGTGCGCATCGTCGATGATGCGGGAAGACTCGTGTGCATCTCGAGGTGCACCCTTGCGGTGATCGAGCAGAAGAGTTCGTATTCGACGGCGGGGGAGCGGGCAAGGCCATGATGCAGGATGCCGTGATCGTCGATGTCATCCGGACGCCCTCGGGGCGTGGCAAGCCCGGCGGTGCGCTGAGCGATGTGCACCCGGTCGACCTCGCGGCGGGGGTGCTCACCGCGATCCTGGACCGTAACGGGCTGGAGTCGCGTCAGATCGACGATGTCATCCTCGGGTGCGTGAGCCAGGTCGGCGATCAGTCGATGAACATCGCGCGCCAGGCGGTGCTCGCGGCGGGCTTCGACGAGTCGGTGCCCGCGACGACGATCGATCGCCAGTGCGGGTCGAGTCAGCAGGCCGCGCATTTCGCCGCGCAGGGTGTCATGGCGGGGGCGTACGACATCGTGATCGCCGCCGGTGTCGAGTCGATGAGCCGCGTCCCGCTGGGGTCGTCGGCCCGGGGTGGTTCGCTCTCGCGGGGCATCGCCGAGCGGTATCCCGAGGGACTCGTGAACCAGGGCGTCTCGGCCGAATTGATCGCGGCGAAGTGGGGCTTCGACCGTGGTGAGCTGGATGCGTTCGCTGCGGAGTCGCACCGGCGCGCGGCCGATGCGGCATCCCGCGGGCTCTTCGATTCGCAGCTGGTCCCCGTTCGCACGCCGTCGGGCGCGGTGGCTGCGGACGAGACGATCCGTCCGTCGACGACCGTGGAGGGTCTGGCGGGCCTGTCGCCCGTCTTCCGGACGGATGAGCTCGCGGCGCGCTTCCCCGACGTCGACTGGTCGATCACGGCGGGGAACTCGTCGCCCTTGACGGATGCCGCATCCGCCGCGCTCATCATGAGCGCCGAGCGCGCGGCGGCGCTGGGGTTGAAACCCCGCGCGCGCTTCCATGCGTTCTCGGTGGTCGGCGATGATCCGCTCCTCATGCTCACGGGTCCGATTCCCGCGACGCGCCGGATCCTCGAGCGCAGCGGTCTGTCGATGGACGATCTCGATGCCTACGAAGTGAATGAGGCGTTCGCCTCGGTGCCGTTGGCGTGGCAGCGGGAGCTGGACGCGGACCCGTCCAAGCTCAATCCGTGGGGCGGTGCGATCGCGCTCGGTCACGCGGTCGGCGCATCCGGTACGCGACTCCTCGGCACTCTCGTGTCGTACCTCAAGGCGACGGGCGGTCGGTTCGGTCTCCAGACGATGTGCGAGGGCGGCGGTCTCGCGAACGCGACGATCATCGAGCGACTGTGATGCTGCGGGACGCGGCCTAGGCTGAAAAGCATGGCTCCCAATCCGCTCCTGCCTGCCGGATACGACGTCGTCTGGTCGGTGGTGAGCTTCGTCACTCTCGTGCTCGTGATCGTGGCGCTCGTGTCGATCTCCCGTTCTGCGAAGCTGCTGACCTCGACCCAGGCTCTCGTCTGGACGCTGGTCGCGATCTTGGTGCCGGTGCTGGGCCCGGTAGCTTGGCTCGCGATCGGCCGTCGTGCCGCGCAGCCCGGGAGCATTCCAGGCACGGCGTCCGACGCGTCTGACTGAGTCGCACCGAACGCCGCCCCCCCGCGTGGTTGGGCTCACACCGACGCCCGCGGTGACGGGTGACAGCAGCGTCCCGTAGCGCCACCAGTCGCCGAACCAACCGAAACGGACCGCCAAGACGCGCCATGCCAGGCGCAGGCGCACCCATCAGGCAGCCTGAAATCGTCGTGGTGACTTCGTCGTGAGACGCGTCGGCGCACTCCTGCCTTCGCCGACGGCACCCGCACTGGTGCGCAGGTCCGGACCTGAACCCGCGGTGACACCTTCCCCCGCGCCGACTTCACCGACCGACGTCGTCTCAGGTGGCGGGTGCAGCCAGTATGTGTCGAGACCCGTTTCGGGGTCGCGCACACGGGTGATCCGCCAGCGCTGATTGTGAAGCCGCATGTGGCAGTTCCGGCATAGCGGAACGCCGTCGTCGACGTTCGTCTTGCCATGATGCTCCGCCCAGTGATCGATGTGGTGGTACTCGCATCGAGAGGGACTCGCCGTGCAGGAAGGCCAGATGCACCCACCGTCACGGATGGCGATCGCAATGCGCTGCGCGCGGGAGAACAGGCGCTGCTCGCGTCCGAGATCGAGCGGGCGCCCCGCCGCGTCGACGCTCAGCACGCTCGCACCGGCATCGCAGAGGTACGTCTCGACGACCCCGCCCGGAAGTGCAGCCCCGAGTTCCTCGTCGTGACCGACGCCCGTCACCCGCGTGGGACCACCGTCGCGCCCCGGGGTGAGGGCGGTGGCTTCGACGACGATCCGCACACCGGGCTGCCGGTCGCCGAAAGCCTGCGTCGGGTCGGCGTTCGCGCCCGTGCGCAGGATCGCGAGAACGGTGTCGTACTGCAGCTGCTCGTTCGTCCGGTCGTCATCACCGGGGTCGGCTGCGTCCGTGCCGGCGTCCGCCGCGTCCGGGTCACCGCCCCCGTCGCTCGGCACGAACCGCGGCCCGCGACGCGGGCGGAGGGCGGCGCTGAGGATCGTGTGTACCCACAGCGCTGCGTCGTCGTCGAAGACGAACCGTCCGTGATGCTGGCCGTGCTCGTCGATCCACGTGCGGAACGACCGCGCCGCGAAGCGCTCCTCGAACCGGAGAGTGACCCCGATCGGGTCGAGTCGGTCACGCGCGACGCGCGCCGCCGCGCGAAGAGCCTCGACGGGAACGACCGCGGCCTCGTCGACGAGACGCTCGACCGCGACCGCCCACGCGTCGGGGAGGAACTCGGCGTCGAGGTCGGGATAACGCTCGACGGGAGGCTCGCCCAGCCCCGTGCGGATCGCCTGGAACTGCGCCTGCCCGAGTCGTCCTGTCGCCAGCGCATCGCGCAGCAGCGTCAGCCACCGCGCGTCGACCCGCGCCGGAGCATCCGCCGCACTCCCGTCGACCCCCGCACCACCCGCAGGCCCACTCGGCGGCAGCAGATCCTCTCCGACCTGAACGGCACGTCGCACGTCGCTCGTCGACTGCCCCGTGATGTTCTGCACGAGGGACGTGCTGTTCCGGTGCCCCTTGCGCTGCGCGAGGCCCTGGTAGCCGAGCTCCCGCGCCGACCGCCGGGACACCTCGGCAGATGCCGACGCGAGCATCACGTCGAGCGCATGACGAGCTTCTGTGGCATCCGCGAGAAGCTGCAGCAGCGCGTCGTCGGACATCGCTTCGACGCGCTCCGCCCCGAACGCGCCGGCCGCCCGCGACGCCGCATGCGTCAGCCGCGCCGCGATCGCGGAGGGAGTGGCGGTGAGCTGCATGGAACAAATCTACGACCAACCACCGACATCGCCCCGCCGCCTGTGGATAAGTGTTCGATACCACTCAGAAGCGGGCCGAGAATCCGCCGTCAGTGTGCAGGAGCTGCCCCGAGACCCATCGCCCCTCGGGGGAGACGAGGAACGACACGATCGCCGCGATGTCGGTCGGCGTCCCCAGGCGGCCGAGCGGATGCATCGGCTCGAGCGCCGTACGGATGCCGTCGTCCATCCACCCGGTGTCGATGGGGCCGGGATTGAGCGCGTTGGCCGAGATGCCGCGGGGCCCGAGCTCACGCGCCGCCGAGATCACGATGCGGTCCAGCGCGCCCTTCGATGCGCCGTACGGGAGATTGCCCGTCGTGTGGTCGCTCGTCAGCGCGACGATGGCACCGCCTCCCGCAGGAACCTGCCGCGCGAACGCCGCGATGAGCAGGAGGCTCGCGCGGGCGTTGACGGCGACGTGCATGTCGAAGCTCTCGGCCGTCGTATCGAGGATGCCGGACTCCACCCCGTGCGCGTGACTCAGCACGAGCGCCGTGATCGGTCCGTGGTCGCGGACGACCGCCGCGATGAGGTCGTCGGGTCCTGATGCGGTCGAGAGGTCTGCAGGGTAGTCGGCATCCGCGAGGTCGCTCGTGACGACGGTCCACCCGTCACGGGTCAATCGGGGCACGATCCCGGCGGCGATGCTGTCAGCACGCGCGGCGCCTGTCACGAGAGCGAGCGGCATCCCCCGACGCTATCAGTCCCGCTCTCCACCTCGACTGCAAGCGCTTGCGGCATAGTCCCCCTTTCGGAGGACACGCCTGCAAATGAAAACACTCTCATCCTGCAAGCGCTTGCAGGATGTCGCGGCATCCTGCTACCGTCGGCCGCACCGCACCACCGGGCACGTTGCCGTGTCCCCTCACACTGGAGTCTCCGTGTCGAAGACGACCTCCGTACGTGTCCGACGTTCCCTCGCCGTCGCTTCCGCGGCGGCCCTGCTCTTCTCGGGAGTCGTCGTCACGGCTCCCGCCGCCACCGCCGAGACCGTCGAGGCCCGCACCTTCGCCCTCGTCGGGAGCCTCCAGTCAGAGCTCGGCTGCCCGGCCGACTGGGCGCCCGATTGTGCCGAGACCGAGCTGGCCGCGACCGAGACCGACGGCGTCTACGCCGCGGAGTTCGAGCTTCCCGCGGGGAGCTACGAGTACAAGGTCGCCGTCGACGACGCGTGGACGGAGTCGTACGGTCTCGACGGCGGCGACGCCAACATCCCGCTGACGGTCGCGGGGCCTGCGACCCTCCGCTTCCTGTTCGACGACACGAAGCACCGCGTCGGCGTCGAGGTCGTCGGACTCACGGGCGACTACACCGCCGCCGACGACGCGCTCGTGAGCGAGCCGGTGCGGCAGGCAGGGGACGGCAGGCAGTTCTACTTCGTCATGACCGACCGGTTCGCCAACGGCGACCCGTCGAACGACACGGGCGGCTACACGGGCGACCGCCTCGCGACGGGCTTCGACCCGACCGACAAGAGCTTCTTCAACGGCGGCGACATCGCGGGGCTGCACTCGAAGCTCGACTACATCGCGGGACTCGGAACGGATGCCATCTGGCTCACTCCGAGCTTCGCGAACAAGCCCGTCCAGGGCACGGGCGCGAACGCGAGCGCGGGCTACCACGGCTACTGGGTGACCGACTTCACGAGGATCGATCCGCACCTCGGCACGAACGCGGAGCTCGAGGCGTTCATCGACGATGCCCACGACCGCGGCATCTCCGTCTACTTCGACATCATCACGAACCACACGGCCGACGTCATCGACTACGCGGAGGGCCAGTACTCGTACATCGACAAGGCGACCGAGCCCTACCGTGATGCATCCGGAACCGTCTTCGATCCGTCGGCCCTCGCGGCGAACGGCGAGCCGTTCCCGGTTCTCGACCCGGCGATGAGCTTCCCGTACACCCCCGTGATCGCCGAGGCCGAGCAGAACGTCAAGACCCCCGCGTGGCTCAACGATCCCACGCTCTACCACAACCGGGGCAACTCGACGTGGGAGGGCGAATCGGTCACGTATGGCGACTTCGACGGGCTCGACGACCTCATGACGGAGCACCCGACGGTCGTCAACGGCTTCGTCGAGGTCTATCAGGACTGGATCGACCTCGGCATCGACGGCTTCCGCATCGACACGGCGAAGCACGTGAACTTCGAGTTCTGGGAGCAGTGGTCCACGGGCGTGCTCGACTACGCCCACGCGAACGGCAAGCCGGACTTCTTCATGTTCGGCGAGGTGTACGACGCCGATCCGGTGAAGCTCTCGCCGTACGTGCGCAAGACCGACATGAACTCGGTCCTCGACTTCACCTTCCAGTCCGCCGCGACGAGCTTCGCGAAGGGCGGATCGGCGAAGACGCTCCAGAACCTGTACGCGGGCGACGACCACTACACGACGGCATCGTCGTCGTCGACGGCGCTCCCGACCTTCCTCGGCAACCACGACATGGGCCGCGTCGGCTACTTCGTGAAGGATGCCGCGAACCCGCTCGAGCGCGATCTCCTCGCCCATGACCTCATGTTCCTGGGCCGCGGCCAGCCGGTCGTGTACTACGGCGACGAGCAGGGCTTCACGGGTGTCGCGCCGGGCAACGACAAGAGCGCTCGCCAGTCGATGTTCGCGACGCAGGTCGCCGAGTACCGCGACCAGACCCTCATCACGGGCGAGACCGTCGGCCAGGTCGACCGGTTCGGAACAGACGTGCCGGTGTACCAGCACATCGCGGGCCTTGCAGAGGTCCGCGCGCAGCACCCCGCCCTCGTCGACGGCGCCCAGATCGAGCTGCACGCGTCGGACGGCGCCGGTGTCTACGCGTTCTCGCGGGTCGACCGCGACGACAAGGTCGAGTACGTCGTCGCGCTCAACAACGCCGCGGCGGCGCAGACCGTCGACCTCACGACCCTCACGCAGGGCGCCTCCTACGCGGCGGTCTACGGTGAGGGCGGTTCCCTCACGACCGACGCCGGAGCCGCGGCATCCGTGACGATCCCGGCGCTCTCGACCGTCGTGTGGAAGGCCGACCGCCCCGTGTCGGCGCCCGAGGCTGCCGCCGACGTGACCGTGACGGTGCCCGAGCCGGGCGCCGGGCTCAGTGGATCGGCGCCCGTCAGCGCGACGGCCGACGCGTCGTGGCGCGAGACGAGCTTCTCGTGGCGCGTCGTGGGCTCCGACGAGTGGAGCCCGCTCGGCACGGCCGAGGACACGACGCCGCGGGTGTTCCACGACCTCGACGGCCTCGCGACGGGCACGCTCATCGAGTATCGCGCCGTGTCGACGGATGCCGCGGGCCACCGCTCCGCATCGTCGACCTACGCATCGGTCGGCAACCGCGTGAGCCTCGCCGACCTACCGGAAGAGCCCGAGGAGCCGGGAGGACCGTCGGAGTTCGACGCCGTCAGCATCCCGGGAAGCCTCAACTCCGAGTTCGGGTGCGCGGGCGACTGGGCGCCCGATTGCGACCAGGCGCAGATGACGCTCGTCGACGGCATCTGGCGCCTGCAGATCGCCGATCTCGCCGCCGGCACGTACGAGTACAAGGTCGCGACGGAGAAGTCGTGGGATGTCAACTTCGGCGCGAACGGCGTGCCGGGAGGCGCGAACATCACGATCACGCACACGGGTGGCGCCATCGCGTTCTACTTCGACCCGCGCACGAAGGCGGTGCAGTCGACGGCGGAGGGTCCCCTCGTGACGCTGCCGGGTTCGTGGCAGAGCGAGATGGGATGCCCGGGCGACTGGGCGCCCGATTGCCTGCGCACGCTCATGTTCGACAAGGACCGCGACGGCGTCTACGAGTTCGCGACGAACGCGCTCCCGACGGGCGCCTACGAGACGAAGGTCGCCCACGGCCTCAGCTGGGGCGAGAACTACGGCGTCGGCGGCGCCCCCGACGGCTCGAACTACTCGTTCCAGGCGACGGAGGGGAAGCTCGTGGCCTTCCGCTACGACCCCGAGACCCACCTCCTCGGCATCGAGCTCGCCGATCCGCCGCTCCCGGGCACCGGGCAGCTGCAGGCGCACTGGATCGACGCCGAGACCATTGCGTGGCCCGCCGACCTGGGCGACGCGACGGATGCCACGTGGCAGCTGTACTCATCGCCCGACGCGGCGCTCGCCGTCGTCGACGGCGACGTCACGGGCGGCGACGCGATCGACCTCGTACGCGTCGACGGCGGTCTGACGGCCGAGCAGAAGGAGCGCTTCCCGGCGCTCGCCGGATACACGGCACTGCGCGTGAGCAGCGACGGCGCTGCGGCTCTTCTCGCGACGCAGCTCATGGTCGCGCAGCGCGACGCGGAAGGGGAGCTGTCGGCGCTCACGGGTGTCCAGATCCCCGGAGTCCTCGACGACCTGTACGCGCAGCCGCTCGAGGAGAAGACCCTCGGCATCGCGTGGAAGTCGGGCACGCCGACCTTCCGGCTGTGGGCGCCGACCGCGCAGTCCGCGACGCTCCTGACGTGGGACGAGGGCGCGAGCGGTGAGCCGCAGCGTCACGAGGGCGTGTGGGACGCGGCATCCGGCACCTTCTCGGTCGCGGGGTCGAAGCGTCTCGCGGGCGACGAGTACCTCTGGGAGGTCGTCGTCTACGCCCCGTCGACCGGCGCGATCGAGACGAACACCGTCACCGACCCGTACTCGGTCGCTCTCACGATCAACTCGACGCGGTCGGTCGCTGTCGACCTCGCCGACAAGGCGTACCGTCCGAAGCAGTGGGAGAAGGCGAAGCCTCCCGTCGTCGACCGGCCCGTGGACCGCGCCATCTACGAGCTGCACATCCGCGACTTCTCGATCGGCGACGCGTCGGTTCCCGAGGCCGAGCGCGGCACGTACCGCGCGTTCACGCGCACGAGCGCGGGAACGGCGCAGCTGAAGCAGTTGGCGGATGCCGGGATCAACACCGTCCATCTCCTCCCCTCGTTCGACATCGCGACGATCGAGGAGGATCGCTCCGCGCAGGTCGAGCCCGCCTGCGACCTCGCGTCGTTCGGACCGGCCTCGTCCGAGCAGCAGGCCTGCATCCAGGCCGTCGCCGATCAGGACGGCTTCAACTGGGGCTACGACCCGTACCACTTCACGGTTCCCGAGGGCTCCTACGCCGTCGACCCGCAGGGCGGTGCGCGCGTCTCCGAGTTCCGCGAGATGGTCGGAGCGCTCCACGGGATGGGCCTCCAGGTCGTCCTCGACGAGGTGTTCAACCACACGGCGCAGTCGGGTCAGGGTGAGAAGTCGGTCCTCGACCGCATCGTCCCCGGCTACTACCACCGGCTCAACGCGGTCGGCGCGGTCGAGACCTCGACGTGCTGCCAGAACGTCGCGACCGAACACGCCGCGGCGCAGAAGCTCATGGTCGACTCCCTCGTCACATGGGCGCGCGACTACAAGGTCGACGGGTTCCGCTTCGACCTCATGGGGCACCACTCGAAGGAGAACATGCTCGCCGTCCGCGCGGCCCTCGATGCGCTCACGCTTAAGAAGGACGGCGTCGACGGATCGAAGATCTCCCTCTACGGCGAGGGATGGAACTTCGGCGAGGTGGCCGACAACCGGCTCTTCGAGCAGGCGACGCAGGGGCAGCTCGGCGGTACCGGGATCGGCACGTTCAGCGACCGGCTCCGCGACGCCGTGCACGGCGGGAGCCCCGTGGCATCCGAGACCGTCCAGCAGCAGGGATTCGGCACGGGACTCGGCACCGACCCCAACGGTGCGCCGATCAACGGGACACCGGAGCAGGCGCTCGCCGATCTCGCGCATCAGACCGATCTCGTCAAGCTCGGACTCGCGGGGAATCTGCGCGACTACCGGCTCATCGACCACACCGGCACCGAGCGTGCGGGAGACGAACTCGACTACCGCGGGTCGCCCGCGGGATACGCCGACCAGCCCGACGAGATCATCTCGTACGTCGATGCGCACGACAACGAGACGCTCTACGACCTGTCGGTGCTGAAGCTCCCCGCCGACACGCCCATGGCCGACCGGGTCCGCATGAACACACTGTCGCTCGCGACAGCGACGCTCTCGCAGACGCCGTCGTTCTGGCACGCCGGGACGGAGCTCCTGCGGTCGAAGTCGCTCGATCGCAACAGCTACAACTCGGGCGACTGGTTCAACCGCATCGACTGGACGGGACAGGAGTCGACGTTCGGCTCGGGTCTGCCACCCGCAGCCGACAACGAGGAGAAGTGGCCGATCATGGCACCGCTCCTCGCCGACCCCGCGCTCAAGCCCGGTCCGTCCGACATCGCGGCGGCAGAGGCGTCGGCGCTCGATCTCCTGCGCGTTCGGTCGGAGGTGGGTCTCCTGCGGCTCGGATCGGCCGACCTGATCCAGCAGAAGGTCTCGTTCCCGGGGAGCGGTCCGGATGCCGCTCCCGGCGTCATCGCGATGCTCATCGACGATCGCGTCGGCGCCGACGTCGACGCGAAGCTCGACGGGGCTCTCGTGGTGTTCAACGCGTCGCCGGACCCCGTGTCGCAGGCGATTCCGGACCTCGCGGGGCGCGGCTTCGCCCTCACGTCGGCGCAGGCGAAGGGCGCCGATCCGGTCGTGAAGACGACGACGTGGGATGCCGCGACCGGCACCGTCACGGTGCCCGCCCGGTCGGTCGCGGTGCTCGTCGACGCCGAGCCGGTCGCGACGACGGTCCTCGCTGCTCCCGACCGCCTGCTCGCGAAGCACGGCGCACCCGTCGCGGTGAAGGGTCGCGTGCTCGCCGCCGACGGTTCGGCGCCCGTGGGAACCGTGACGGTCACCGACAACGGCAAGGTCATCGCGACGGCGACCCTCGCGGCGAAGGATCGCGGCAAGGTCGACATCGCGCTCCCGAGGCTTGCTCGCGGCATCCATCTCATCCGCACGTCCTTCACGGGCGCGGGCGACTACGAGGACTCGAGGTCGCTCCTCCCACTCCCGGTGCTCGTGTACTGAGCCGGGGGCTGTGCGGGAACGCCACCGGGGGGCGGCGCGCACGGGGAAGCGCCCCGGTGGGAGATCCACCGGGGCGCTTCTCGTGCGTCAGGTCAGCCGCTATGCGCGGCCGACGAGCGACCGGCGGCGCAGGACGACGAACGCGCCGCCGAGCACCAGGAGGAACGCGGCCACCAGGGTGATGCCGAGCGGCAGCTGCGCACCCGTGACGGCGAGCTGACCCGAGGGCAGGACCTCGACGGCGACCTCGAGCGCGGCGAATCCGGGCGACTCGATCACGAGGCGGTGCGCGCCGACGGCGAAGTCGGACGGGATCGCCACCGCGAACGTGACGGTGCCGTTCGCATCGGCGACCGGGATGCCCTGCACGACGATCGGGTCGCTGAAGAGCGTCGCCGAGATCTGCTGACCGGGTTCGAGGCCCGACACGGTGACGGGAAGCGACCCGCCCTGCTCGACGATACCGGAGCCGACGTCGATCGTGGCCCAGTCGCCCACCGGGGGAACGGGCACCTCATCGTCGGCGATCGCCGCACGACCGAGCGCGGCCGGTGCGACGGGCGAGAACTCCTCGAAGTACTGCACCGTGGCCGTGAGGTCGATCTGCCCCGTGTCGGTGCGGTCGGTTCCCTCTGCGAAGGTGAAGAAGTTGTCGCCACCGCCCGCGAGGAACGAGTTCGTCACGACCGTGAACGTCTCCATCTCGGAGATCCCCACGCCGTCGAACGTCATCGAGACGATGCGCTCGCCCGTAGCGGCATCCGGATCGTACTCGTACGCGAAGCCGTCGGAGATGCCGAGGTGGAGCTTGGGGCGGGATGCGCCCGCGGGCTGCCACTGCTCCTCGAGGACCGCCTTCAGCTGCGCGCCCGTGAGCGTCACGGTCACGAGGGTGTTGGCGAACGGCTGGACGTTCGCGATGTCGCGATACGTCATGGTTCCGTCGGTGCCGTACAGCAGCTCGGCGCGCAGGCCTCCGGGGTTCATGATCGCGATGTCGGCCTTCGTGCCGGGGTACTCGTCGTTCGACGTCGCCCAGAGGTACACGTCGGCGACGAGGTTGCCGAGGGTGGACTCCGAGCCGCGGTCTTCCGACCCCGTCGCGGTCTTCGCTCGCGTGATGTCGGCCGTGATGGCTCCCACCTCGACGGCACCCGCTTCCTCTGCGACCGCGACCGCCTCATCGACGATGGCCTTCACTTCGGGCTTCTCGGGGTAGAGCGCCGCAGCGGGGACGTCACCGGATGCCCGGCGGACGAGCGGAACGAGCTCACTCGAGATCGACACCAGCTCGTTGGTCTCGGCATCCACCGAGATGTCGAGCTTCCCGAGCGTCGTGCCGTACTGGTGAGCCTGGATGACGGGACGCTCCAGGTCGCTCTCGCCCACGGGGACGAGGCAGTTGTAGGTCTGGTGGGTGTGGGCTGAGACGATCGCGTCGATGTCGGTCGAGGCGTCCCGGATGAGGTCTCCGAAGACCGTCTCGTCCGCTGCGACCTCGGCGCAGTCGCTCGTCGCCGAGCCCTCGTGCGTCAGGAGCACGATGACGTCGGCGAGGTCGCCCTCGACGAGCTCGTCGGCGACGCGGTTCGCCGCCTCGAGCTGGTCGCCGAACTCGATCTGCGAGATGAGCGTCGGGCTCACCATCGAAGCGGTCTGCGCCGTCACCGTCCCGATGAAGCCGATGCGGACGCCGTCGACCTCCTCGATCGCGTACTCCTGAAGCGCGGGGGTGTCGGTGCCGCGGAGGTAGACGTTGGCGCCGAGAGCCTGCGTGGCGCTTCCGTAGCGGGGGATGACGCGGTCGACGAGGTCGCTGTAGCCCGCGTCGAACTCGTGGTTGCCCGCGGCTCCCAGGTCGAGGCCCGCCGCGACGAGCGCGTCGATCGTCGGGTTGTCCTGCTGGATGAACGACGTGAACGTCGATGCTCCGATGTTGTCGCCGGCCGAGACGAACAGCGTGTTCGGGTTCTCGGCCGTGAACGTGTCGACGGCACCGCCGATGACGGCGGCACCCGCTTCGCCATTGCCGAGGTTCTGCTCGATGCGGCCATGGAAGTCGTTGATCGTGAGGACCTGGATGTCGGTCGTCTCGGGGGCCAGGAAGTCGGTGATCGAGAAGAGCGTCGTCGTTCCGGAGACCTCGTTGCCCACCGCGAGGAGCGGCTCACCCGTTGCGGAGGACTCCGCCGGGATGAAGGCGATGCCCTCGGGGCCGAGGTCGCCCGCGGCCGGTGTCTCCGGGTCGGCCGCGGTGAAGTCGCGGTTGTTGACGTAGGTGACGAACGCCGACTCGGTCGGGACCGTGATGTCGAACACGGCGACGCCGCCGACGCGCTCGAATCCGACGAAGGCGTAGGTGCGGCCGCTCAGCGTGCCGATCGCGACGCTCTCGGGCTCGGGGCCCTTGTCTTCGCTGCGGCCCTCGAAGTTCGCCTCCGTGTGGTTGGAGTTGAAGAACGCCGGGATGGCCTCTGCCGTGATCGTCTCGAAGGCGCTGCCCGAGTCGAAGACCTGCTCGCCGTCGGTCGTCCAGATGGAGAAGGAGCGCCCGCCGAAGGCGTAGAGCTCGCTGTAGCACTCCGCCTCGTCGTCGAAGCCGTTCTCGATCGTCACGTTGAGGCGACCGAGGTTCGCGTCGGTCGTGAGGGGGGCGAGCGCCTCGCAGACGGGGCCGTAGCCGTCCTCGTCGAGGTCCTTCACGCGCACCGACTCGTTGTAGTAGACGCCGTCGATCTCGTCGCCGTTCGCGTCGAAGCCCCACTCGCGGGCATCGCCCTCGTTGGCCGTGACGAGGTACGTCTGTCCGCCGGCCGTGTACGACTGCATGCCGTCGGGCATGTAGACGCCCTTGAGGCCGTCGAACGTGCGGAGCGAGATGCCGCCGTCGCGGTCGCTCGGGTCGAGGGCGTTCGCCGCGAGGGAGTGGTCTTTGAAGCCCAGCGGCATGATCTCGGTGACGGTGGCCGTCGCGAGATCCACGACCGCGATGGCGTTCGCCTCCTGCAGTGCTGCATACGCTGTGCCGCCGACGACGGTGATGTACTCGGGCTCGAGGTTCCGGCTCACGGGCTTGTCGTCGCCGTGGGGGCGCGGACCGAAGACGCGGACGTCGGCAGGGAGCGTGCGGGAACCACCCGCTTCGAACTCGTGGAACGTCGCCGTCCGCACCGCGCTCTGCGCCGGCGCTGTGACGGTGGCGGGCAGCGTGACGACGCCGATGGACCCTTCGGGGTCGCTCGACCAGTCGTTCGCGGGCTCGCCTTCGTTGGCGACGACGGCGTAGGTGCCGTCGGCGGAGACGGTGACCATGTCGGGGAGCGCGCCGACGGTCACGTCGCCCAGGGGTGCGGATGCGGCATCCTCGGCGTCCGCGTCGAAGAAGACGAGTGTTCCGGGAGCAGTCTTGTCGACGGCTTCGAAAGCGACGACACCGAGACCGTCGGGGCGGATCGCGACGGAGTTTGCAACGCCCGCCGAGGTGAGCGAGAACTCCTTGACGATCGAGGTCGGGTCGGAGTAGTCGAGGACATCGACCGACCCCGCCTGTGCGTTGACGACGAAGAGGCGGTCGCCGTGCGCCTGGACGATCTCGGCGGCGGAGGCGTCGAAGACGCCGGTCTCGAAGGACCCGATGGGAGCCAGCGAGAGCGCAGCTCCCTCCGCCGACGAGGTGATGGGTGCGGGCACGACCGCCGCGGAGGCGGCGACCGGCGTGACGGCGAATGCGCAGACGGCGGCGGTTGCCGTTGCGATGGCGACGAGGCGCCGGGACGTATGCGAAGGCATCGGTTTCCTCAAGAGAGTGGACGTGATGTCGCGCGAGAGCGCTGCCCCCTGGCTATCGCGGCGAGAAGTCCCCCGGGTGAACGACGGACGAACGATCACCCCGCCACCCGGTCGACAAGACGCAGACTGCACGCTCGAGCGCCCTCCGCCGACAGTTCGGGTCTTCTCGGCGAACAGGGGAGGGCGAGCGCGGCGCGGTACCTGCGAGGATGGCCGCGCGAATAGTAGGACGTCCATGTAAAATGAGCAGCGTGCCGATGAGGGCACGCGCCAGGAGCCCGGATCGCCTCACGAGGGTGGTCCGCGCCGTGCACGAAGGAGACACCGATGTCGACCATTGCTCTCGCCCCGAGCGTCACAGACGACGAGCTCGCCGCCATCCTCGACGCCGTCCGCGAGTTCGCGGAAACCGAGCTGGCGCCGCACGCGCTCGAGTGGGACGAGGCGTCGTTCTTCCCCGTCGATACGATTCGCCGGGCGGGCGACCTCGGCCTCGGCGGGATCTACGTCCGAGAGGATGCCGGGGGCACGGGCCTCGGGCGCAGCGAAGCGGTCGCGATCTTCGAAGAGCTCGCGAAGGGCGACCCCGCGATCGCGGCCTACATCACGATCCACAACATGGTGGCGTGGATGATCGACACGTACGGATCCGAGCAGCAGCGCCGCGAGTGGCTCCCCCGCGTCGCGTCGATGGAGCACCTCGGCAGCTACTGCCTCACGGAGCCCGGTGCGGGATCGGATGCCGCGGCGATAGCGACGAGCGCCATCCGCTCGGGCGACGAGTTCGTGCTCACGGGTGTCAAGCAGTTCATCTCGGGTGCGGGCGCGGCATCCGTCTACATCGTCATGGCGCGCACGGGCGAGCCGGGCGCCCGCGGGATCTCGGCGTTCCTCGTGCCGGCGGATGCTCCGGGGCTGTCGTTCGGAGCCAACGAGAAGAAGATGGGCTGGAAGGCGCAGCCGACGCGCCAGGTCGTCCTCGACGAGGTGCGAGTCCCGGCGGAGAACCTCCTCGGAGCGGAGGGCGAGGGCTTCAAGATCGCGATGTCGGCGCTCAACGGAGGGCGCCTGAACATCGCGGCGTGCTCCCTGGGCGGCGCGCAGTTCGCCCTCGACCGGGCGGTCCGCTACGTGCACGAACGCTTCACGTTCGGCGAGGCGCTCGCCGAGAAGCAGAGCGTCGTCTTCACCCTGGCCGACATGGCGACGGACCTCCGTGCCGCGCGCGCTCTCGTTCGCGACGCCGCGGCCGCCGTCGACGCGAAGAGTCCTGACGCGGCGACGCAGTGCGCGATGGCCAAGAGGTTCGCGACGGATGCCGGCTTCGACGTCGCCAATCGGGCACTCCAGCTGCACGGGGGCTACGGCTATCTGCAGGACTACGGGATCGAGAAGATCGTGCGCGACCTGCGCGTGCACCAGATCCTCGAGGGCACGAACGAGATCATGCGCGTCATCATCGGTCGCGATGTCGTGGGGTCGGTCCGATGACCGGCCGTCGCGTCGCCTTCCTCGGGCTCGGGCACATGGGCCTTCCGATGGCGAAGAACCTCTCGACGGCCGGGTACGACGTCGTCGGGTTCGACGTGTTCCCGGCCGCCCTCGATGCCGCCCGCGCCGCAGGCCTCGCCGTTGCGGAGTCGGGTCCGGATGCCGCGACCTCGGCCGACGTCGTCATCACGATGCTGCAGACGGGAGCGCAGGTCGTCGGAGCCTACCTCGGCGGTGACGGCGTCGACGGACTCGTCGACGTGGCATCCCCCCACACGCTCTTCATCGACTGCTCCACGATCTCGGTCGACGAAGCGCGCGAGGCCCACCGCATCGCCGAGATCGCGGGCCACCGCGCACTCGATGCCCCCGTCTCGGGCGGCGTCGTGGGGGCGGAGAACGCGACGCTCGCCTTCATGGTCGGGGGCGGCGCGACCGAGTTCGCCGCTGCGCTCCCGCTGCTCGAGGCGATGGGGCGACGGGTCGTCCACTGCGGCGGCCCGGGGCTCGGACAGACCGCGAAGGTCTGCAACAACATGATCCTCGCCGTGTCGCAGATCGCCGTCGCCGAGGCCTTCGTCCTGGGTGAGCGGCTCGGGCTCACACATCAGGCGCTCTTCGACGTCGCCTCGAACGCGTCGGGTCAGTGCTGGGCGCTCACGACGAACTGTCCCGTACCGGGCCCCGTCCCGACGAGTCCCGCCAACCGCGACTACGAGCCGGGGTTCGCCGCTGCGCTCATGAACAAGGACCTCGGACTGGCCAAGCAGGCGATCGAGTCGACCGGCGTCGACGCCCGCATGGGTCTCCTCGCGCGCGAGCTCTACCGCACGTTCGCCGACGGCCCCGGCGCCCATCGCGACTTCTCCGCCATCATCACGTCCATCCGCGCCGACAGCTCCTGACCCCCCGCCGGTCGCGTCTCCCCTCCCTCTTTCGTCGAGACCCCGGCTTGTCGACGAAAAACCCCGTTGTTTGCGCACATCTACGGGGTGTCTCGGCGACAACCCGGGGTCTCGACGAGAAGAGGGGACGGGGACCGAGGACGGGCGGGAGGGGGGAGGGGAAGGGGAGGGGCGGGAAGCTAGGCGGCGGGGGTCGGGGCGAGCCAGCGGAAGGTCGACATCATGAGGTCGCCGATCGTCACGAGCGGATCGATCAGCTCGGTGGCCGCGGGATCGTCGGCCGTCATGACGGTGAGGTGGAAGTGCAGGGCACGACGGGTCTCGTCCTCGGGCACAGGTGCCAGGTAGTGGATCGACCGGCCGACGAGCCGGGCATCGTCGTCGGACACCTGCTCCGCGCGCTCCCAGCGCCACAGTGCGACCTCGGTGAAATCGGCTCGTTCGACGGCGGCACCGCGCCCGAGCCGGGAGAGGGCCTCCTCCCACGCGACGCCGGTCGGCAGCACGAAGGGCGAGACGAGCATCGTCGCGGGGAGCATGACGCCCTCGGCGACCGGTGGGAGGTACGCCTCGAAGACCTTGGACTCCCGGACGGCGCCGCGGAAGCGCGACATCAGCGCGCGGAGTCCCGTCACGAGGTCGGCGCGTCCGGCGCTCTCGAAGGATGCCGCAGCCCGGTCCGTCATCGCGTCGTCGAGGATCGCGGACGGGGGCACGCGGCGCCAGCCGGGAGGGCAGAGGATCGTGTACGGGGTGGGCGCCGCCCGATTCCCCGCGAGCTCGTCGCGCAGTGACGTCACCGCCGGCGCTCCTTCCAGTCGCCGAACGATGTGGTCGCCGCAGCCTTCTTCTCTTCACGGGCATCGATCATCATCGCGGCACGGAGGTGCTCGAGCACGGCTCCGCGCGCGACGATCAGCCCCTCGCGATCCGCGGCCTCTGCGGCGGGTCCCGCCTGTGCCCACCACTCGTCAAGCGCCGCGAAAAGCGCCTCGGCGTCGGCGGGGTCGGCGAGACCCCGCATCGTGTGCGCGACCCCCGTCTGGCGTCCGGCTCCGAGGTCGGCCGTGCGACCGCGGAGCCACAGGACGAAGGCGATGATCCCTGCGATGACGAAGCACAGCAGTCCGAGGATGACGGGCCACGGCTCGTACGCGTCCACCGTCACCTCATCCCACCGGAAGACCACGACCGACGACGCAAAGCCGATCCACAGGATCGCGAAGAGGAGGTGCAACGCGGCCGGCGCGTGGGAACCCCACAGTTCGCCGTTCGCCCGTACGGGTTCGAGCCAGATGAACAGTCCCGCGGACACGAGCGCGACGATGCCCGCGAGCAGTGCGCCGCTCTCGAGAGTGAAGGCGGCCGTCCCCGTCCGCGGCGAGAGCGCCACGAGGCCGATCGCGACAGCACCCAAGACGATCGCGACGACGAAGAGGACGCGCTCGACGGTTCCCGCGGTGCGCACCGCCGGGCCACCCGGGTTCCGGCGCTCGTTGGCCTGCCGGACCGCGGCCACGCGCACACGCTCCCGCTCCGCCGCAGCCTCTGGGCGGGATGCCAGGAGCGCGACGCGCGAGGCATCGGCGATCGCCGTCGCGGAGTCGGGGTAATCGGCATCCGCGACCAGGAGATCGATGCGGTTCATCACCTTGGGTGTCACGGTCGTCATCTCGGGCTCAGAGCTCCCAGATCCAGGCGGGCGAACAGCGCGTCGAGGTCGTCGAGGCGCGCCGTCAGCTGCCCCGCGTCGTGATCGTTCGAGACGACGTAGCAGACCCAGCCGGGCGCGACCCCCAGCCATTCGGCGCGCGGCAGCAGGCTCGGTTCGGCATCCTCCGATGCGAGGGCGATCCCGAGCGAGAGTCGGCGGACGCCGCGGGTCATCCCGGGCGCGTCGACATCGTCCACGACGGGCTCGATCGCCGTGAACCCCAGCGGCGGAAGCAGATCGAGCGGCGTCGCGCCGTCGTCGTCACGCTGCTGGACGTAGATGTCGGCGAACCCCGTCGGCGTGCCGTCGAGCGGGTAGTGCCAGAACCGGAACGAGACGTGCTCGGCGGGGAACAGCGCCGTCGCGAGCGCTTCGGCGCGCACGGCATCCCGATAGGCGTCGCCGAGTTCGCGGTCCTTCGTCGCACGCTCCGCCAGCCAGTCCGCCCACTCCGCGGCATCCGTCCACGGGGAGTCGACGTAGTCCAGCGGGATGTGGATCCACCGGTCGGGGTCGTAGTCGATGCTGAGAGGAGTGGCTGTCATTCGTCGTTCCGGGTCGGGGTCGCGGCCCACAGCCTAGCGACCGCCGAACGGATTCGGCACGAAGTCGGGGATGTCGGGGAGCGGCGCTCCGAACTCCTGCGCCGTCTGGTAGCCGCCGTAGCCGAGGTTCCAGACGTTCGTGACCTGGAGGACGGAACCGGCGGAGTCGACGCCCTGCAGCCACGCCTGCGACGCCTGACCGATGCGGCCCCCGGGCCACGCGGTCGTCATGCGCTGCGACATGAGGAGCGCCTGTCCGTCGAGGCGCGTGCCCCCGTGCCGGATGGCGTTCCACGTGCTCGATGCCCAGCTGCCGCGCACCCCCGCGAGGAAGTCGTCGGCGACGCCCGAGGCGCGGATGAGGCGGTTCGCCTGACCGCCGAAGCTGCCGCCGGCTCCCGAGATCGAGCGCACGTCGGCGAACACCGCGTTGCGACCGGCCTGGATGGTCGTTCGGGATGCTCCTCCCAGGCCCGCGGCGCCGCGCACCGACGCGAAGAATCCGCGGCCCGCGAGCAGGCCCTTGCCGAGTGTGCCGACGAAGGGCAGCACTCCGATGAGATCGAAGACGATGTCGGTCATCGAGACGCGCTTCGATCCGGCGATCATCATCGTGAGGTGCGCGGCGAGAGCGATGATGCTCGCGACGGCCGCGATCGCGAGAAGGATGCCGGCGAGCGGACCCGTCACGATGAGCGCCGTGATGACGGCGATCGTGCCGACGATGGTCGCGACGGCCGCGAGTCCGTCGAGCAGGTCCTCCCACCACGTGTCGTTGATCCCCGAGGCGTCGCACGCGTCGCGGACGCCCGTGACAGCATCTTCGTACGCGCTGTCCCACGCGGAGTAGCCGCTCTCGAACGACACCCACAGTCCGTTCAGCGACGTCTCGGCGGTGCCGAGGGTGCCCTGCGCGTCGCGGACGTCGGCCGCCGCGGCGTTGCGATCGGCCTGCGTCGGCTCGTCCTCCCAGATCCAGGTCGTATCGAGGTCGTTCTGCGCGGACTGGGCCGTCCGCAGCTCGGCCTCGGCCTCCTGCACCCGCTGGTGGGCGGTGCGGATGGGCTCGACGTACGGGTCGACCGTGGTCTGCTGCGCGTCGCGCAGAGCCTCGGCGTACGTGACGAGAACGGGACCCGTGCCGTTGTAGCGGATCGCGAGCTTGCGCAGCTCGGCGGCGAGCTCTCCCGCTGATTCGCGGATCGCGTCGAGCCCTTCCGCCTTGTACTTCGTGGATGCCGCGAGCTTCTCGAGCTCCTCGGCGGTCCAGTCCATCCGCCAGCCGAGGCGCGAGTAGCGCTCGCCGGCCGCTTCGATCTCTCCGGGCCTGCCCGTGATCTCCTCGAGCCGGTACCCCCGCTCGGGCGAGCGCAGCTCGGCGCCGTAACCGTATCCGTAAGTCATTCCTCGTCACTCCGAGACAGGTTGACGTCGAGTTCCTCGATCGTGTCGATGAAGTCGCGCAGATGATCGTGCACGTTGGTGAGCGATTCCTGGATCACTTCGCGGTTGCCGTTCCAGCCCGACTCGAAGTCCGCGACGCGACGCCGCAGTCGATCGTCGCCCGTGGGGCGACCGACGGCCTCTTCGACGTCGTTCGTGTGCGCGGCGATCTCTTCGAACTCGGTGATGAAGCGATGCAGTCGCGCCGTCATCAGCCGCAGGTCGTCGAGATCGACATCGATGTCATCCGCCATGATCCCCTCCTGTCATCGCGCACCGCCCCCGCCTCCCCCTTACTCCGTCCCCCTCTTCGACTCGTCGTATATGTCGTCGGGACGCACCGCGTCGCCGACATATACGACAAGTCGATTGGGAAGGGGAGAGAGGGGGAGGGCGGAAGGGTTGGGTCGGTCAGTTGCCGGCGAGTGCCTGGTCGGTGTCCTTGATGGCCTGCATCATCTTGCGGAGCGAGTCGCCCATGTCGCTGATGCCCTCGATGGCCTTCTCGAGTCCCGTCGTGAGCTCGTTGTAGCCCTCGCCGAACTTGCCCGACGCGTGCTGCGTCTTGAAGTCGTCGCCCAGCAGACGGTCGACGTCGCTCTTGAGGCGGCGCAGAACATCGCCGATCTCCTCGCGCCCGGTCTCGAGCTTGCCCGCCATCGACTCCATCTCGCCGTAAGACGCCTTGAAATCCGCCATGATCCACCCCTATCGGTTCGTTGAGGCCGAGTTCCCCGGCCGGGCATCAGGCTAACCCGACGACTGCACGAGACACGATGGGGAGGATTACCCATGTCCGTCGAACGCGCGATGATCGAGGGAAGCAATCCGATGGAGGACGCATGACCGAGTACGAGACGATCCTGGTCGAGACGCGCGGACGCGTCGGGTGGATCACCCTCAACCGCCCCGAAGCCCTGAACGCGCTGAACAGTCAGGTGTGCCGCGATCTCGTGCACGCGGCATCCGCCTTCGACCGCGACCCCGGGATCGGTGCGATCGTCGTGACCGGCTCCGAGCGCGCGTTCGCGGCGGGAGCCGACATCAAGGAGATGGAGTCGAAGTCGGGCCTCGACATGCTGATGGACGACCACTTCGGCGGCTGGGCCGATTTCGCGGCCGTGCGGACGCCGGTCATCGCGGCCGTCTCGGGATACGCGCTCGGCGGCGGATGCGAGCTGGCCATGATGTGCGACATCATCCTGGCCTCCGACACCGCCACCTTCGGGCAGCCCGAGATCAACCTCGGCGTCATCCCGGGCATGGGCGGCTCGCAGCGGCTCATCCGCGCGGTCGGCTACTACAAGGCCGCCGACCTGATCCTCTCGGGGCGCATGATGGGCGCCGAGGAGGCGGAGCGGTCCGGTCTCGTCTCGCGCGTCGTCGCGGCATCCGATCTGCTCGACGAAGCCGCGAAGCTCGCGGAGGGGATCGCGGCGAAGTCGCTGCCGTCGCTCTACGCCGCGAAGGCCGTCCTGGATGCCGCGCTCGAGACGCCCCTCGCTGAGGGGCTGCGCCTCGAGAAGCACGTCTTCGCGAGCCTCTTCGACACGGCCGATCAGAAGGAGGGGATGGCGGCGTTCCGCGAGAAGCGGCCGCCCGAGTTCCGGAACTCCTGACGCGGGTGGGGCTAGAGCGGTTCGGGGAGCGGGCGCGGATCGGTGAAGTCGCCGGATGCCTTGCGCAGCCGCGCGATGATCCGCACGAGCTCTGCCGTGTCGTCGTCAGCGAGGCCGGGGTTCTCGAAGACCGTCGTGTTGAGCGCAGCCGTCGCGCGTTCGACGAGTTCGCGTCCGGATTCGAGGATCACGAGCATCGCGGCGCGGCCGTCCTCCGGGTGCGGCTCGCGCTCGATGAGGTCGTCGCGGACGAGTCGGTCGACCGTGTTCGTCACGCTCGTCGGATGCACTTGGAGTCTCGCGATGGCGCTGGCCATCGGCATCCGCCCCTCTCGCGTGAAGGCGAGCAGGCGCAGCATCTCGTAGCGCGCGAAGGACAGGCCGAAGGGCCGAAGGGCGGCGTCTATGCGGGCGAGCATGATCTGCTGGGCGCGGATGATGCTCGTGACGGCCGACATGCCCGCGGCTGCGTCCGTCCAGCCGTGCGCGACCCACTGTCGCTTCGCCTCGGCGATCGGATCGACCGGAAGGGGGCGGCGCTTGACCATGATCGACTCCTCTGGGCGTGTGGATCCACGGTATCCGGGACCGGGACAGACCCGCTCGAGGCGCTGTCGTTCGACGCGAATGTATACAAAAGCACGGCGGTTTGGGGGGAAAGCTGGGATGTTCCGGCGTGATTGGATACCAGCAGGTCGATCTCGATAGACTCGACGAGGCGTGAGGAGTGATACCCGTGAAGATCGTCGTCCTGGTCAAGGAAGTCCCGGATACCTATGGGGACCGCAAGCTGAACCTCGAGACGGGGTTGGCCGATCGTGCCGCCTCCGAATCGGTGCTCGATGAGATCGGCGAGCGCTCGCTCGAGGTCGCGCTTTCGTATGCCGACGCCCACCCCGGCACTGAGGTCGTCGTGGTGTCGATGGCTCCCGAGTCGGCGCAGGCCACTGTCCGCAAGGGCCTCGCAATGGGTGCCGCGTCGGCCGTGCAGGTCATCGACGAGGAGCTCGTCGGCGCGGATCTGGGCCTCACCGCCGAAGTTCTCGCCGCGACGCTGCGCCGCATCGGCTTCGACCTCGCGATCACGGGCAATCTCTCGACCGACGGCACGGGCGGCGTCATGCCGGCCATGCTCTCCGAGCTCCTCGACGTGCCCGCGGCCCTCAACCTCGCCTCGGTCGAGATCGACGAGGCATCCGTCAAGGGAGTGCGGGCGACGGACGACGGCACGGTCGAGGTTTCCGCGGAACTCCCGGCCGTCATCTCGATCACCGACGCGCTTCCCGACGCGCGCTTCCCCAACTTCAAGGGCATCATGGCGGCGAAGAAGAAGCCGTTCGAGACGCTGTCGCTGGCAGACCTCGGCGTCGAGGCGCTTCCCGCCGACGCCGCACGCTCGATCGTCATCGGCCTCGTCGAGAAGCCGCCGCGACAGGCGGGCGTCAAGATCATCGACGAGGGCGACGCGGGCGAGAAGCTCGCGGAGTTCCTCATCCAGAACCGGCTCGCATAAGGGATGACTGACATGGCTTTCGCTGCGGATTCGATCCTCGTGCTCCTCGACGTGACCACGGAGAGCGGGCTCGGCAAGTCCTCTGCAGGACTCCTCGGCGCGGCATCCGGTGTCGGCACTCCCGTCGCGCTAATCGTCGGCGACGACAAGCTCGCCGACGATGCCGCCGCTCTGGGAGCATCGACGGTGCTCGTCGCGAGCGGCGACCGCGTCGACGCGCTCACCGCGGCGGCCGCCCTCGTGCAGCCCGACGCCGTGATCGCGTCGCACTCGATCGAGGGTCGCGAGACGGCGGCGCGGTTCGCCGCCCGCACGCGTTCGGCGCTCGCCGTCGACGTCGTCGGCGTCTCCCGCGACGACGAGGGCATCGTCGCCCACCACTCCGTCTACGGCGGTGCGTACAACGTCGATGCCGCGGCGACGTTCGGTGCGCCGGTCATCACGGTGCGCCAGGGTGCGATCGATGCCCGCGCCGAGGCGGTCGCCTCGCCCACCGTCGAGACGCTCGCCGTCGAGGCCTCGGGCCGCAAGACGGCGACGTTCGGTGCCGTCGAAGCCGCGGCATCCACGTCGATGCGTCCCGAGCTGCGCGGCGCCGGCAAGGTCGTGTCGGGCGGCCGCGGTCTCGGGTCGGGCGAGGGCTTCGCGCTCGTCGATCAGCTCGCCGATGCGCTCGGCGCCGCCGTCGGTGCATCCCGCGCGGCTGTCGATGCAGGTTACGTGCCGTACTCGTATCAGGTCGGGCAGACGGGCGTCTCGGTCTCGCCGCAGCTGTACGTCGCGCTGGGGATCTCGGGCGCCATCCAGCACAAGGCCGGCATGCAGACCGCGAAGACGATCGTCGCGATCAACAAGGACGCCGACGCCCCGATCTTCGACATCGCGGACTTCGGAGTCGTGGGCGACCTCTTCACGGTCGTGCCGCAGCTCATCGCCGCCCTCGAGGCGAAGAAGGCGTAGGCGCGCATGGCGACCTTCGGGCCGACCCTCCGCCGCGGCCTGCCCCGGCGACCCGGTGGCGAGCCGTGGCCCCCGCCCGGCGCCGCCGAGCCTGCTCACTTGTCTCAAAGTGCGGGTACGGATGCCGCGGAGTCGCCATCTGCGACAAGTGAAGCTGCGGGCTCTTCCGCAGCTCCTTCTTCCGCTCACTTGTCTGAAATGGCGAGTGGGGATGCCGCGAAGTCGCCATCTGTGACAAGTGAAGCTGAGCCCACGTCCGCTCACTTGTCTGAAATGGCGAGTGGGGATGCCACGGAGTCGCCATTTGCGACAAGTGAAGCTGCGGGTGGGGAAGCCGCGAAGAGCGGGGCGGGCGCAACGCGCGCGGTGCGGCGCGGGCTGCCGCGCGTGCCGGGCGGAGAGCCTTGGCCCCCGGCATCCGTCGTCGCGACGGCCGACGGCGCCGGTTCTCTGCCGGGGCGCCGTGAGTCCGAGGCGCCGGCGCACGAAGCCGCAGCCGCAGCCGGAGTGAGCGCTGCTGCCGAAGGACAGCCGGCCGACGGCGCCAGTTCTCTGCCGGGGCGCCGTGAAGCGGAGGCGCCGCAACAGGATGCCGCAGCCTCGTCCGCAGCCCCGACCCCGTCCGCCGGACCCGGCCCGGCAGCGGCCGCCGCGGGTGCACCCAGCGTGCGGCGCGGGCTCCCTCGCGCGGCAGGCGGCGAGCCGTGGCCGCCGGCGGACTACGCCCCGAGCGCGCGTCCCGCAACCGGCGCACCCGGAGAGACCTCCCCGCGCGACATCGTGGTCGAGGCGACGACGCCCGACGGCACCGAGACCTCCGTCGTCGCGGTCGAGCCCTCTCCCGTCGACGTCTCCATTCCGCTGCCCTTCACGCCGACCGTCCGCCAGGGCGCGGCTGCCCTCGCCTTCGAACGCGATCGTCTCGCCGGCACACCTCTCACGACCCCCGAGCCGAAGCGCATCGGTCCCTTCACGCGGCTGCAGTGGTTCGGCGCGGCCGTCGTCGGAGGAGGCGGCCTCCTCGTCGCTGCCGCCATGGCGGTCTTCGCCGTGCGGTGGCTGCTGTCGATCGAGCCGCTCGCGAGCTTCGTGCAGACATACCCCGGCGAGTACCACCTGCCCGAGGGTGCGCCGGTCGGCTTCCCCGCGTGGCTCGGGTGGCAGCACTTCTTCAACGTCTTCCTCATCGTGCTCATCATCCGCTCGGGACTGCGGGTGCGTTCCGAGAAGCGGCCGACCGCGTTCTGGACGCCGCGCAACAAGCCCAAGGGCAAGATCAGCCTCACGCTGTGGTTCCACCAGTCGCTCGACGTGCTCTGGGTCGTCAACGGCCTCATCTTCGTCGTGCTGCTGTTCGTCTCGGGGCAGTGGATGCGGATCGTGCCGACGTCGTGGGAGGTCTTCCCCAACGCCCTGTCGGCGGCGCTGCAGTACGTCTCGCTCGACTGGCCCACCGAGAACGGCTGGGTCAATTACAACGCGCTCCAGCAGCTCGCGTACTTCACGACCGTGTTCATCGCGGCGCCTCTCGCGATCATCACGGGCGTGCGCATGAGCGGCGTGTGGCCGAAGGATGCCAAGACCCTCAACCGGATCTACCCGGTCGAATGGGCGCGCAAAGTGCACTTCCCGGTGATGCTGTACTTCGTGTTCTTCATCATCGTGCACGTCGCGCTCGTCTTCGCGACGGGGGCGCTGCGGAACCTCAACCACATGTACGCGATGCAGGGATCGGTCGACCCGAACGCCTACGCCGACAACTGGGCGGGGTTCTGGATCTTCACGGCGTCGCTCGTCGTGATCGCCGCCGGATGGGTCGCCGCCCGTCCGCTCGTCCTCGCCCCCATCGCTAAGTTGTTCGGAAACGTCAGCGGACGCTGACGTTCCGCGCCTCCCGGTTGTCGAGTAGCGGCGCAGCCGCGTATCGAGACACGGGAACGTCAGCGGACGCTGACGTTTCGCTTGCTGGTTGTCGAGCGCCCGCGAGGGGCGGATCTCGATACGCGCCTGCGGCGCTACTCGATCAGCGGGGGGAGCGCCTGCGGGCTACTCGATCAGCGGGGGCGGGGGTGCGCCCGCGCATGCGTGGCGCCTCCCTGGGGGATAACCGGAAGAGAAGCGTCCGGGGATCACCCGGGCGCGCGAACGAGCCGCGGCCTACCGTGGAGGCATGACCACAGCACCCGCCCCGCTCGCCGCTGACACCGGAGCAGTCGAGAGCGCGCCACGCGTCGTGAGCGTCTCGCGTCCTCGCGTCGTCGCCGGCGCGATCCTGCAGCTCGCGGCCATCGGCCTCGTGGGCCCGATCGTCTTCACGATCCTCATCACGCTCTTCAGCGTCGGCGTGAGCCTCCTCCTCGTCTTCCTCATCGGCGCCGTGTTCCTCGTCGCTCTCGCCTATGCCCTCTTCGCGACGTCGTGGCTCGAGGCGGCGCGCGTCGACGGGCTCTATGGCTTCGGACTGCCGCCGCGGCGCATCCGCACGAGCGGTCGTCCGGGTTTCGGCGGACTCCTCCGCACGTTCTGGCAGCAGGCGATCGACCCACCCATGTGGCGCGGTGTCGCGAGCGCAGCCATCTCGACGATCCTCGGAATGGCCGTCCTGACCTTCGTCGGCGTCTTCACGGGCAGTCTGACGGGCGCCATCGCGTCCCTCTTCGCGGGCGGGGAGGCCGTGCGCTTCGCGCGGCTGGGCTTCGACCTGCCCTCCGCGTGGGCGATCCCCGTCGGGCTCGTCATCGCCCTGGCATCCGCTGCCGCCATCGTCGGACTCGCGCTCCTCCACGGCGTTCTCACCCGCGCCATCCTCGTTCCTTCGCGTGAGGCGCTCCTCGCCGAGCGGGCCCGCACGTCCAACGTGCAGCGAGCCGGTGCCGTCAGGGCCGCCGACGTCGAGCGCACCCGCATCGAGCGTGATCTCCACGACGGCGTCCAACCCCGGCTCGTCTCGGTCGGGATGACGCTCGGCATGGCGCAGCAGAAGATCGACGACGACCCCGAGACGGCGAAGGCCCTCATCGCCGAAGCGCACACCTCGACGAAGGCGGCCATCACCGAGCTGCGGCAGCTCGCCCGCGGCATCCACACGTCCGTCCTCGACGATCGAGGACTGGATGCCGCGCTGTCGGCGCTCGCGGCGCGCTCGCCCGTGCCTGTCGTGCTCGACGTGCGTCTGTCGCAGCGTTGTAGTCAGGCGGCGGAGACGGCAGCGTACTTCGTCATCGCGGAGTCGCTCACGAACGCCGCGAAGCACGCCCGCGCGACCGAGTGCCGCATCGTCGTGCGACAGCGCGACGAGGGCCTCCTCTGGGCGCGCATCGAAGACAACGGCATCGGCGGCGCGACCGTCGTCGCCGGCGGTGGACTCGACGGCATCGCCAATCGGGTGCTGGGCGTGGGCGGGCAGTTCCGCCTCGACAGTCCCGTCGGCGGACCCACGTCGGTGGAGGTGAGCATCCCATGCGCATTCTGATCTGCGAAGACTCCGCGCTCCTGCGCGAGGGCATCGCCCGCCTGCTGCAGGACGCCGGCCACGACATCGTCGCGTCGCTCCCCGACGCCCGCGCTCTCGACGAGGCGGTCGTCGAGTCGAACCCCGAGCTGTGCATCCTCGACGTCCGGCTCCCGCCGACCCACACCGACGAGGGCATCCGCGCGGCGCTGCGCCTCCGCGGCCAGCATCCCGACCTGCCGGTCCTCGTCCTGTCGCAGTACGTCGAGGAGCGCTACGCCTCCGAGCTCCTCGCGGGCCGTGGCGGGGCGCTCGGCTACCTCCTCAAGGACCGCGTCGCCGATGTGTCCGAGTTCGTCGACACCGTCGAGGCGATCGGCGCGGGTGCGACCGTGTTCGACCCCGAGGTCGTCGCCCAGCTCCTGGGTCGCCGGGCTCGTGACGAACGGATGCAACGGCTCACCGACCGCGAGCGCACCGTGCTGGCGCTCATCGCGGAGGGGAAGTCGAACCAGGCGATCGCGAAGACCCTCTTCATCAGCGAAGGCAGCGTCGAAAAGCACATCACCGCCGTCTTCCAGAAGCTCGACCTCGAGCAGGACGAGTCCGGCAACCGCCGCGTGCTCGCCGCCCTCGTCCACCTCGAGCACGGCGGCACCGCGCCCGCCGGCCCCTCGACAGGAGAACTCGCATGACCACCATGACCCCTCCCGCCCCCGAACAGCCCGTCCAGCCGCCGGCTCCGGCTCCGGCTCCCGCGTCGCCCAGCCCCGCGGCGCGCGCGATCTCGATCGCCGCGATGGCACTCGGCGGCGTGCTGATCCTCGGGGCCGTGACCGTCACGGTCGTGCAGACGGTCTTCAGGGCGAGCGTCAGCGACCAGCCCTTCGCGACCTCGGTCGCCGTGACGGGGGTCGATGAGCTGAACGCCGACGTGTCGGCGGGGAGCCTCCGCATCGAGTTCACCGACGTCGACGAGGCCGAGCTCGACGTGCGGACGTCCGCGGCCGCGGGGCAGTGGTCGCTCACGCGCGACGGTGACAGTCTGCGCGTCGAGTCGCCTCGCCTCTTCGGCCTCGGCTGGCTCTTCGGTGGCGCGGGAGACGCCGTCTTGCGTCTTCCGGTCGACCTGGAGGGAATCGACGCCGACCTGACTCTGTCAGCGGGAGACCTCCGCGCCGACGGCGACTTCGGCGATCTGGATCTCACGGTCAATGCGGGGCGCGCCGATCTGGATGCCACGGCACGAGACGTGTCCGTCGAGGTCAATGCCGGCCGTGCCGACGTCACGATCGACGGTGCCCGAGAGGGCGAATTCGTCGTCAGCGCCGGTGAGATCGTCGGGGCCCTGACCGGCGCGGCGCCGCAGGCGCTGTCGATTGAGGTGAGCGCGGGATCGCTCGACCTGACCGTGCCCGGGGGCGACTACGACGTGCGGTCGGAGGTCTCGGCCGGCGACTTCGACAACCGGATCGGATCGGTGCCCGGAGCATCCCGCATCGTGACGGTGTCGGTCTCGGCCGGGAACGCGACCCTCCGGGCGGAGTGACCCCGAGGGGCGGTCTGGAGGGATCGTGGCGCTTCGCCGTTGAGTGGGTGGGTCAGAGTTAGTCGGACGTCCAGGTTCCGTCGATGACTTCCTCCACGAGACTTCGGTCGGCGGGAGATAGCGACGTACCGTCGTAGTCGATCACGATCCAGTCGGATTGATAGGCATCCTCGCTAGAGGATGCGAAACTGGCCGCCTGCTCCTTCGTGGCGAACCGATAGAAGGTGGTGTGCGTTGCCGCATACCCTTCTATGCAGCCCTGAATCCCGGCGCACAGCCGCGGTGTGTCGTCTCGCAGTCCGTCGAATGCTGTCACGTGAACAGCGTCCGACGCGTCCCGTTCGTCGGGGTCGAAGTACGAGAGGCTCAGATCCTGTCGCGAGTCCCTCGCTATCCACGTCGCCGTGAAGATGGCGGCGAAGACGAACGCTAGTGCCGCCGCTGCCCCACCCCAGAGGAGGATTCTTCTGCGTGTGCTCACCAGTTGCACCTATGTTTCGCCGCGCTGGTCAGCCAGCCGGAGTTGTTGGAACGAGCACCTTCCAGATCCCATCCCGCGAATAGCACTAGTTGCCCATTGTCAGACTCTGATGAACCCGGGTGCTGGGATTTGGCGTCGTGCCAGCAGACTTCGCCACACGAGTCACCCGCGGGGTAGCCTCTCTGGCACCTCACCGTTGATGTCGATGGTGTGCGACGTTGTGAACTCACGACGCTCACCGTGGCGTACAAGCAGCTGACCTGGGTCGGACGGGCCGCGATTCTTCACGCCCACGCGCTTCCTAGGACCCGGCTCAGTCCTCTCGCGCACGCGAGGCCGCGCCGGCGGCGAACCCGTCGGCGTAGGCCTCGTCAGTCCCGAGGCGGAACATGTCCCGCTCGAGCGGGCGGACGATGCTCCGCGCTCCGGGCAGGTCGAGATCCCCCACGAGGTCGGCCCGGCCGCGGACGACCGCGACGGGAAGCCGAGCGGCCTTGCCCTTGACGAGATCGGCAGCCGAGGCGATCTCGTCGGCGGCACACGGCATCGTCACGACGAGCGGCCGGCCCTCGGCATCCGTTCCTCCGCGGAGGTCTTCGAAGACGTGCACGCCCGCGGCGCCGATCGCGGCATCCGTCTGGCCTTCGCGCCACGCGCGTCCGAGCGTGTCGGTCACGATGACGCCCACGTGCACGCCGAGCGCCTCGCGCAGCCCCGCGGCGAGGGCGCGCGCCGACGCGTCGGGGTCGATCGGCAGCAGCAGGATCGTGCCTTCGGGCGTGTTGGAGGCGTCGACGCCGGCGGCGGCGGAGACCATCCCGAGACGGTTCTGCACGATGCGCGTGCGTCCGCCGGGGTGCTCGCGCGTCGCGACGACCCTGACGGTCTCGCGCGTGATCGCGTCCTCGCGGTCGTGGGCGGAGAGCATGCGCCCTTCGGCCTTCGAGACGATCTTCGACGTCACGACGACGATGTCACCGTCGGCGAGGGAGTCTCCCGCTGCGCGCGCGATGAGCGCGACGAGGTCGTCACCGGCCACGACCTCGGGGATGCCCTCGAGGGCCCAGACCTGCAGCACGCGACTCAGCGGACGAAGCGGACTTCGGTGAGCGTCTCGCCGAGGAACGGCTCGGTGTGCGAGGCGCCGTCGAGCGCGAAGCCGTTGCGCGTGTAGAAGCGGTGCGCGCGGGGGTTGTCTTCGGCGACCCAGAGGTAGAGCGGCTCGTCGGCGGCGACGACCGCGTCGAAGAGCTTCTGCCCGATCCCGGTGCCGTGGAAGGCGTCGAGGAGGTAGATGAAGTACAGCTCGCGGAACGCCGGAGCGTCCTTGTCGCGTGCGGGACCCGAGCCCGCGAAGCCGACGATCTCGCCATCGACGAGCGCGGCGAACATCTTGAAATCAGGACCCTGCGACGCCCAGTGCGTCCACAGTTCGGCCATGCGGCGGGGGGAGATCTTCTCGAGAGCGGCTTTGCTGATGAGGTGATCGTAGGTCTCGTGCCAGCACGTCGCGTGGACCCGGCCCAGAGCCTCGGCATCCACATCGCGAACCGGACGAACGACGACGTCGGTCTGGAGTTCGGCATCCATGGCAGGACTCTACGCGCGCGCTGTGACGAGACGAAATCGGCCCGCGTCCGCATCGGGAGGCTCGGGATGCCGCGACGCGGGCTTGTAGGAATCATCAACGCAATCGCCGCCACGGGTGCGCATCGCTACGATCTCCCTTCGTGAACGTGATCTGGCGCACTCTGCTCACCATCTGGCGCGCGCGGCGACGACTTCGCCGAGACGGGATCATCGAGCCGACGTCGGTCGGCCGCGTGAGCGTGCGGACGCTCCCCACCGACCTCGATCTGCTCGGGCACATGAACAACGGCCGGTACGCGTCGCTCTTCGACCTCGGTCGATTCGACCTGCTCATCCGGACGGGACTGTGGGACCTGCTCGCGAAGCAGAAGTGGTACGCCGTCGTCGCGAGCGAGACGATCACCTTCCGCAAGTCGCTCGAGCTGTGGCAGCGCTTCACCGTCGAGTCGCGGCTCCTCGGCCACGACGATCGCTCGACCTACCTCATGCACCGCGCGGTCGTCGACGGCGAGGTGTACGCCGAGATGGTCGTGCGTGCGCGCTTTTTGCGCCGCGGCGGCGGGGTCGTTCCGCTCGAGGAGCTCTTCGAAGCACTCCACAAGCCCGACAACCTGCCCGACCTCGCTCCCTGGGTCGCCGACTGGGCCGCGGCATCCGCTCTCCCCTCGACGAAGAAGCCCGCTCCCAGCGTCTGGCGGTGACCCCGAGGGCTATTCGTCGGGGGGTGCCGCGTGCCGCCCCGCGAAGATCGCGAAGGCATCCCGCAGTGCGCTCTGCACGGCCGTGATGTGCGGATGCGTCGCGGACGCGACCCGCGTCGACGTGAAGAGCTCGCGCGCGGGGGAGTCGGGGAGGTCGAGGAGGCGCACGGCGGGGACGACGTCGGCCCACAGCAGGTCGGGCAGGACTCCCACCGCGTGGCCGCCCGCGATGAGTCGCGCGTGGGCGACGAGGTCGGAGAGCTCGTAGCGGACATCGGGCTCGAACCCTGCTGCGCGGCACTGCTGCACCGCCCACTGGCGCGCTGCCGTGCCGGCGGGCTCCATGACCCACGGGCGGTCGGCGAGCTCTTCGATCGAAGAGGCGGGGTCGTCGGGGGCGAGCGCGATGCGCACGGGGTCGACGCCGAGGATCTCGCGGTGCAGACCCGCGCGGTGCTCGCGCGTATGACCGGGATACTGCTCGGCCATGACGAGATCGAACCCGCGGGCCTCCAGCTCGAAGAGCCCCTCTTCGGGGGCCACCTGCGCGATCTCGACGCGGACGTCGCGTTCTCGCGCGGCGAGAAGAGCGAGCATCGTGGGAACGAGCGAGATCGCGGCGGTCTGGAGCACGGCGATGCGAACGACCGCGACCCCCGGGTTCATCGTCTGGAGCTCGGCCTTGATCTGCTCCTCGAGGTCGAGCACGCGCGCCGCGTGCGCGGCGAGGGCCATCCCCTGCTCGGTCAGGCGCACGCGTCGGCCGTCGGGAGCGATGAGGCGCACGCCCGCTTCGCGCTCGAGGAGCGCGAGCTGCTGCGAGATCGTGGAGGGGCTGTAAGAAAGGGCGGATGCCACGGCGGCGAGCGTGCCGCGCAGCGACAGTTCGTGAAGCATCCTCAAACGTCGTAGTTCGAACATCCCTTACGCCCCATTCGTCAGGTTTTCGCAACGGTATCCATCGTAGATGATCGCTTTTGCCGATGGATCGGGTGCGTCACAGTGGCAGAGAGGCGCGGTGATCTGCGCCCCGCGGTTTGAGAAGGTGGGCACGTGAATGATGTGACGACGGACCTGGCGGCAGGGGCGATCGATCTCGCGCAGCGCTGGGTCGAGGAGGCGGCGGCTGCCGACGTCGATCCGTCGGCTGCGCGCCTGGCCGGGGTGCTCAAGGACGATGACGGCCTTCCGTTCACGATCGGGTTCGTCGACGGAGTGATGCGTCCCGAGAGCCTTGCCGCCGCGGCATCCAATCTGCACAGGGTCGCTCCCCTCGCGCCGGGCTTCCTGCCGTGGTACCTGCGCGGTGCCGTGCGCCTCGGAGGCGCCGTCGCGCCCGTGCTGCCGACGCCCGTGGTTCCCATCGCCCGTCGCGTGCTGCGCGAGATGGTGGGACACCTCATCGTCGACGCGCGTCCTGAGAAGCTCGGCCCCGCGATCGCGAAGCTGCGCGCCGCGGGTGCCCGCCTCAACCTCAATCTGCTCGGCGAAGCCGTCCTGGGCGAAGAGGAGGCACTGCGACGGCTCGAGGGCATCCACGAGCTCGTACGGCGCCCCGACGTCGATTACGTCTCGGTGAAGGTGTCGGCGATCGCGAGCCACATCTCGATGTGGGCGTTCGACGAGACGGTCGAGAAGGTCGTCGAGCGGCTCCTTCCGCTGTACCTCACGGCGTCGGGTGGGGCGGGCGGACAGAGCCCCACGTTCATCAACCTCGACATGGAGGAGTACCGAGACCTCGATCTCACGATCGCGGTCTTCACGCGCCTCCTCGACGATCCGCGACTCGCGAAGCTCGAGGCGGGGATCGTCCTGCAGGCGTACCTCCCCGACGCCCTCCCCGCCCTCGATCACCTGACGGAATGGGCGCAGCGCCGCGTCTCGGCGGGCGGCGCGAGGATCAAGGTGCGTCTCGTCAAGGGCGCCAACCTCGCGATGGAGCACGTCGACGCGGCAATCCACGGATGGCCCGTCGCGACGTACGACACGAAGCTCGACTCCGACGCCAATTACGTGCGGTGCCTCGATGCGGCGCTCGCGCCGGAGCGGACGGATGCCGTGCGCATCGGTGTCGCGGGGCACAACCTCTTCGACATCGCGTACGCGTGGCTTCTCGCGGGGGAGCGCGGCGTGCGCGACGCGGTCGAGTTCGAGATGCTGCTCGGGATGGCGCAGGGCCAGGTCGAGGCGATCGCCCGCGATGTCGGCCACGTCCTGCTGTACGTGCCCGTCGTGCGTCCCGACGAGTTCGACGTCGCGATCAGCTACCTCGTGCGCCGGCTCGAGGAGAACGCGTCGAGCGAGAACTTCCTCTCGGCGGCGTTCGACCTCGCCGACGAACCCGACCTCTTCGCGCGCGAACGCGACCGGTTCCTCGCGTCGCTCGCGCGCGCGGACGATCCGGCCCTCGTCACGGGCGCACGGCGGCGGCAGGACCGCGCGGCAGCGACAGCCGGGCACGTCACTCGGGCCCCGGCAGCCGAGCACGAGGCCGCCCGAGCGGAGGACGGCCTGACGCAAGCCGTTCTCGGTATCGCGCGCTCGGCATCCGCGACCGAGACGACCCCCGTCGCGCCCGTCGTCGAAGAGCGGCGGTTCGGCGCGGAGCATTTCGTCGAGACGGCGGTCTATGCACCTCGTGAGACGCGGGGGGTCGCTGCGGGCGCGCCGGGCTTCCACAACGCGCCCGACACCGACCCCGCGCTTCCCGCCAACCGGGCCTGGGCCCGCGGCATCCTCGATCGCGTCGAACGCTCGACGGCGGGGGATGCCACGATCCAGGCCGCCCGCATCGACGACGCCGCGCAGGTCGAGGACCTCGTCGCGCGCGTCCGGGGCGCCGCCGGGCCCTGGGGCGCGCTTCCCGCCGCCGAACGCGCCGACGTGCTCGTCCGCGCGGCGGCAGCGCTCGAGGCTCGACGCGGCGAGCTCATCGAGGTCGCGGCATCCGAGACGGGGAAGGTGCTCGCCGAGGCCGACGTCGAAGTGAGCGAAGCCGTCGACTTCGCCAACTACTACGCCGCGACGGCGCGCGAGCTCGACAGCGTCAGCGGGGCGGTCTTCGTTCCCGACCGCGTCACGGTCGTCACGCCGCCCTGGAACTTCCCCGTCGCGATCCCCGCGGGCGGCGTGCTCGCGGCGCTCGCGGCCGGCTCGGGTGTCGTCTTCAAGCCCGCACCGCAGGCGCGTCGCTGTGCCGCCGTCGTCGCGGAGGCGCTCTGGGAAGCGGGCGTTCCCCGCGACGTGCTCACCCTCGTCGACATCGACGAAGGCTCGCTCGGGCAGCAGCTCATCTCGCACGCCGACGTCGACCGCGTCATCCTCACGGGCGCGTGGGAGACGGCGGCGCTCTTCCGCTCCTGGCGACCTGACCTGCCTCTCATGGCCGAGACGAGCGGCAAGAACGCCATGATCGTCATGCCGTCGGCCGACCTCGACCTCGCGGCATCCGATCTCATCAAGAGTGCCTTCGGTCACGCGGGGCAGAAGTGCTCCGCGGCCTCGCTCGCGATCCTCGTGGGCCCCGTCGGGCGCTCGCGCCGTTTCGCGCGGCAGCTCGTCGACGCGACGGCATCTCTGCGCGTGGGATTGCCGTCGGATCCGCTCTCGGAGGTCGGACCCGTCATCGAACCCCCGCGCGGCAAGCTCGAGTGGGCGCTGACGACGCTCGACGACGGTGAGCGCTGGCTCGTCGAGCCGCGGCGACTCGACGCCGGAGCTGAGTACGAGGGACGGCTGTGGACCCCCGGCATCCGCACGGGCGTCTCCGCCGGCTCGCGCTTCCACCGCGAAGAGTTCTTCGGTCCGGTCCTCGGGATCATGCACGCCGCGACGTTGAGCGAAGCGATCCGGATGCAGAACGCCGTCGCCTACGGACTGACGGCGGGGCTGTACACGCAGGACCCCGACGACCTCGCGCTGTGGCTCGACCGCGTCGAAGCCGGAAACCTCTACGTCAACCGCGGGATCACGGGCGCGATCGTGCAGCGGCAGCCGTTCGGGGGCTGGAAGCGCTCCTCCGTCGGTGGGGGTGCGAAGGCGGGCGGACCGAACTACCTCGTGGGTCTCGGTTCGTGGCGCGGGTCGGCGGGAGCATCCGCCTCCGCGACCCTGCACCTGCGCGGGCTCGACTCGCGCATCACGGCCGTCATCGAGTCGGCCCAGCCCTCGCTCGACTACGAGTCGTTCGAGTGGCTCCGCCGCGGCGCCCTGTCGGACGCCATCGCGTGGGACCGGGAGTTCGGCCGCGTCAAGGATGTCTCGCGCCTCGGCGTCGAGCGGAACCTCTTCCGGTATCGCCCCGCCCCGGGTGTCACGGTCCGGGCGACGGGGGATGCCACGTGGCAGTCGCTCCTTCGCGTCGTCGTCGCGGGGATCCGCGCGGGAGCGCCGTTCGACGTCTCGGCGCCCGTGGGGCTTCCCCCCGCCGTGCGCCGTGCCCTGTCGGACGTCGACGTCTCGGTGTGGGTCGAGAGCGACGACGACTGGATCGCACGCATCCGCGCCGCGGACCCGCCCGTCGAGCGCGTGCGCCTCGTCGGTCGCGCGGCGTCGGTTGCCCAGCTCGAGCGCGCGCTCGCCGAGGCGACGGACGGCGATCCCGACATCGCGGTCCACTCGGGCGAGGTCACGACAGCCGGGCGCCTCGAGCTTCTACCGTTCCTCCGCGAGCAGGCCGTCACGATCACGGCGCATCGCTTCGGCAACCCCGACCCGTGGTCGGAAGCCGTGATCTGACGCGGGCTCCCCTCCCCTCCCTCCCCGGTTCACTTGTCTTGAATGGCGACCCCGCGCGGGATGAGGTCGCCATTTGCGGCAAGTGAGCGAGGGGCCGGGGTGCGGCATCCCGGTTCACTTGTCTTGCATCCACGTTCACTTGTCTTGAATGGCGACCTCGTGCGGGATGAGGTCGCCATTTGCGGCAAGTGAGCGAGGGGGCCGGGGTGCGGCATCCGTTCACTGGTCTTGCATCCACGTTCACTTGTCTTGAATGGCGACCTCGTGCGGGGTGAGGTCGCCATTTGCGACAAGTGAGGCGAGTGCGCGAGTGTCGTGAAGGGATGCCGCAGGGGATGCCGCGAGGGGCGAGCGCGCGATCTGCGTCGCGAGCGGAGGCCATCTGGGACGCCTTAAGAGAAAGAAGTTATCTTTCTGGATTTGCATCGACAGGGCCGCCACCATGGTCGAGGGGGCGACGACGCTGCCGCCGAGTTCGGGTCTCGTCGGTGCGTCGCATTTCTGGGGGCTCAGCGACCCCGGTCGCCCTCGCGATTCACGCAGGGCGGCCGGGGGCCGCACTCAGTCACCCCGCGCGGCCGGGGGCCGCGTCCCGCACCATGAACGCCTCCACGAGACCGCGGATCGCGATCCCGAAGAGGGTCCATTCACCGGTCGGCCCTTCGTCGTCCTCTTGGACGGTGTAGACGGGATGATCGAGGCCCTCTGCGGCACGCACCGCGAACCCCTCACCGAGTGCTGCCATCGCTTCCGCGAAGTCGAGGTACGTGAACGGTGTCCGTGGGCGGTACCCGAAGATCGGGAGGAGCTCGCCGTACATCCGGGCGAACGCCTCGACCGATTCCCGGTGCCGTTCGATGCTCGCCGCCCGGAGCTCGGGCCATGCTCCTGCCGCCGTGCGCAGCGCGAGGGCCGTGATGAAGGCGTGCGACTGGCGGGACTCCGGCTCCAGGTGGAAACGCGCGGCATACGACACGTGATCGAGCGCGGCGGCGCGGATGACGTCGTCCATCGAACCGTCGGCGTCGAGGACGTCCTTGATCGCCGTGGACGCGCTCGTGACCGGCGGTGCGAAGCGGAGCTTGACCATCTCGATCGCGAGGTCGCGGTGGAAGTCGGTCTGGTCCGCCCAGATCCGGTACGCGGCGCCCGTGGTGAGTCCGACGGATCGAAGGACCTCTTGGAGTCGGATGTGCTGGACACCGGCGGAGACGCCGCGCTCCAGCAGCAGTTGCAGAGCGTTGTCGAGGATGAGACGGCGCGTCTCCTCGGCGGAACGGCGGGGCATGACGACAGCCTGGCAGAAGAGGGGGAGGTCGGGGAACGGGATCCCGCATTCGGAAGGATCCCGTCCCAGATCAATCGCCCATGTAAAGAATACTTGACACGTCGGATTAAGGCGGCGTAAGGTCCGAATGTCAAAGATTCTATACACCGGGAGTCATCATGGTCTATGGAGAACGCATCGCCTGGGTGCAGCTCATCGTCACCGTCGTGGGCACCGCCGTCTACGTCGTCTGGACGCTGCAAGAGGCCGCCGGCGGGCCCCTCACCGATGTCGTCTGGTGGCCGATCATGCTGTGGACGATCGGGGGTGCGATCGTCGTCTCGATCCTGCTGAGCATCGTGTGGGGACTCGGCGCAGGGCTCCGCGACCCCGACGGAGTCGGGAAGTCGGATCAGCGCGACCGCGACATCTCCCGCATGAGCGCGCGCGTCGGACAGTCGTTCCTCGTCATCGCCGGCCTCGGCGTGCTCGTGCTGTGCGCGTTCGAGGCCGATGTGTTCTGGATCGCCAACACGATGTTCTTCGGCTTCCTGCTCTCCGCTCTCGTCGGAGGCATCGCGAGCGTCATCGCCTACCGCCGCGGGCTCGTCTGATGGTCAAGCCCACGAGGGTCACCAACAGCATCCGTCCCCTCCGCGAAGCGCGCGGCCTGACGCAGGCGGAGCTCGCGCACCGTATCGGCGTCACCCGCCAGACCCTCATCGCGATCGAGCTCGGCAGGTACTCTCCGACCCTCGAACTCGCCTTCCAGATCGCCCGCGTCTTCGGAGTTCCCCTCGACGACGTCTTCCAGTACCCGGAGGCCTGACATGTCCACTGCACCCGCTCGCATGACCTCGTGGCTCCAGCATCGCTACGGCGGTCCCGAGACCGTCGCCGCCGAGACCGTGCCCGTCCCGACACCGGCGACCGGGGAGGTTCTGCTGGCCGTCGCCGCGACCGCCCTCAACTCCGGCGACGTGCGGCTCATGCGCGGCGAGCCGCTGCTCGTGCGGCTCTTCTTCGGGCTCCGCGCACCGAAGCGCCCGGGCCGTGGCATGGACGTCGCGGGCACGGTCGTCGCGATCGGCTCCGGCGTCGAGGGACTCGCCGTCGGCGACCGCGTCGTGGGTGAGCTGCCCGGCGGCGGACTCGCCGAGTACGTCGTGGCCCCGGCGGATCGGCTCGTGCCCGTGCCTGCCGAGGTGTCGATGACGGATGCCGCAACGCTCCCCATCGCGGGAGGGACGGCGCTCCAGGCGCTCGACGCCGGACGCGTCGGGGGCGGCCGTGTGCTCGTCGTGGGCGCTTCCAGCGGCGTCGGCACCTTCGCCGTGCAGCTCGCGGCGCAGCGCGGCGCGGAGGTCTGGGCGCTCACGGGTGCGCGCAGCCGGCCTCTCGTCGAGCGTCTCGGCGCCGTCCGGACGTTCGACTACCGGCGCGTGACGATCGAGTCGCCCGAGCTCCCGCCCTCGTCGTTCGACGCCGTCGTCGTCATCGCGGGGGCCGCGCGACTCCGGAGCCTCCAGCGCCTCGTCCGCGACGGCGGCACGGTCGTCATGGTGTCGGGCGACGGCGGTCGCGTGCTCGGACCCGTCGGACGGATGCTCCGCGCCGCCGTCCTGTCGATCGGCTCGCGCCGCAAGGTGCATTCCCTCGCGGCATCCCCGAAGACCGATGTCCTTCGGAGCCTGCTGGACGAGGTCGCGGGACGCCGCCTCACGCCGGTGATCGAGCGCACGTGGCCCCTCGCCGACGCGGGGGCTGCTCTCGCTCACATCGATGCGGGGCATGCCGTCGGCAAGGTGCTCGTCACGGTCGAATGAGCCCGAGGCGACACAGTGCGTGCGTGTCGATGCGAAACGTGCGCGCGGGTCGTGTCGTCTCGCGGCTCGCGTATCGGTTCGCGCGCGAGGGTCTCAGGCCGTCGTCGTGTCGGGGCGGGTCACCCACCGGCGCAGGCGCTGCCCCGCACGGACGGCGGCGCGGAGCGGGACGCCCGCGACGTACGCGAACGCACCCGAGGCCGAGCGATCCATGGGGCCGAGAACGAGCTTGCGCTCCCACGCGTCACGGATCCGGCCGCCTCGGCGCCGGAAGGGGCTGCGGGGCGGGAGAAGCCCCGCGCGCCGTCGTGCGACGAGCTCGGTGAGCCGATCGGTCCAGTCGTCGTCGGCCGGGTCGTGGAAGTAGTTGTCCCGGAGCCACGAGTCGTGCGGATGCCGGAATCGCCGCGCGACGACATCGTCCTCGCTGCCGAACATCCCGCTCCCCATGAAGACGGTGTTGATGAGCTCGTCCGCGATACCGAAGGTGTCGAGGGCGATGACGGGGATGCCGCGGGCCACCGCCTCGATCGCAGCGGTCGAGCTGACTGTCAGGAGACCGGCAGCGTCATCGAGCGCCGACGACATCGGAGCCGTGGACAGCACGAGGTTCGGCGGCATCCCGCCCTCGAGCCCCTCGAGCAGTTCAGGATAGGGGTCGGCCTCGGCATGAGTCTGATGCTCGCCCTTCGACCCGCGCAGCTTGACGACCACCCGGCGCTCGGGATCCGCGTCGGCCGCGCGCACGAGAAGCTCGGCGATCCGTACGCGGTCGGCCCGCTCCCGCGGCACCTTCGCCTGCGCGGCGAAAACGAGATCACCGGCATCCGTCGTCGGTCGGTCCCCCGCCCGGTGGGCGAAGGGGAGCGAGGCGAGGGCGAGCACGGGGTCGAACCCGCCCAGAGCGGCGAGCTCCGCGAAGGCGCGGATCTCGCGGTGGGAGTGCAGCACGAACAGGTCGCACTGCACGCGGTAGACGAGCGCGCGCCGTGTCGCGGGGATCGAGATGCCCGGGAGCCCCGACACGACGACGGGACGCGGCTCGAGCTCGGCGATGCCACGCGCCAGGACGCGCACGAGAGGACCGCGCGCCCCCAGGAGCACGGCGTCGGGCGCGATCTCGCGAAGCAGCTGCTCGAGGTCGGCGAGCGTCGCCCGGCGGACCTCCGCGGCATCCACCCCGCTTCCGCGGAGCGCCGCGCGCAGCTGTGCGTCGCTCACCGAGACGGGCGTGTCGAGGACGACGAGCGAGACGCTCCACGTCGCGGGCGCCGTCCCGATGAGGGACGCCGCCCATTTGACGTACGAATCGGTGTCGGCGACCGCGACGACCCGAAGGGCCTCCGCCGTCACGCCGTGACGCGGCGCAGCTTCGCCATCGCGGCCTGCTCGCCCGGATAGACCCGCTTGACGCCGTCGCCGAGCGCCGACTCGATGATGCGGATGTCGCGCACGAGGTGCTGGAGACCCGCGGGCTCGAGCGAAGCCGCGTGGTCGGAGCCCCACATCGTGCGGTCGAGGGTGATGTGGCGCTCGACGGCGACCGCTCCGAGGGCGACGGCGGCGAGCGAGACCTGGAGCCCTCGTTCGTGGCCCGAGTACCCCACCGCGACACCGGGATACCGGTCACGGAGCGCGGGGATCATCCGCAGGTTCGCCTCGTGCGGCTCCATGGGATACGTCGACGTCGCGTGCATGAGGACGAGCCGGTCGGTGCCGAGGATGCCGATCGCGGCGTCGATCTGCTCGACCGTCGACATGCCGGTCGAGAGGATGACGGGCTTTCCGGTGTCGCGAAGCGCCTGCAGCAGGCCCGTGTCGGTGAGGCACGCCGAGGCGACCTTGTGGGCGGTCGCGCCGAGGTCTTCGAGGAACGCGACGCTCGGCTCGTCCCACGGCGATGCGAACCACTCGACACCGCGCAGCAGCGCGTGGTCGGACACCTCGACGTACTGATCGCGGTCGAACTCGACCCGGCGCCGGTAGTCGAGATAGCTCATCGTGCCCCACGGGGTCTCGCGCGGCACGTCGCGCATGTGCTCAGGCGTCGAGATCTCGGGCGTGCGCTTCTGGAACTTCACGGCGTCGACGCCCGCATCGGCCGCGACGTCGATGAGCCGCTTCGCGAGCTCGACGTCGCCGTTGTGATTGAGGCCGATCTCGGCGATGACGTAGACGGGGCGTCCGCCTCCGACGACGCGGTGTCCGATCGTGACGGTCATGGGGTCTCCTGTCGGTCATGGCGGGAGGGTGTCGCGGATGCTGCGGACGCCCGCCCGTGCAGCACGAGATCGGCGAGGGCGCGGACTGCGCCGCCACCGCCGGGTCGGTCGAGGACCGTGCGCGCCGCGGCGAGCACGAGAGGGTGCGCGTCGCGCACCGCGACGGGCCACCCCACGCGTTGCAGGCACGTGAGGTCGTTGACGTCGTTGCCGAGGTACGCGATGCGCGAGAGCGGCACGCCGGCGGCATCCGCCCACTCCTGGAGCGCCGTCGCCTTGTCCTCGACGCCCTGGCGCACGTCGACCTGGAGCTTCCGCGCACGCGCTGCGACGACGGGGTTGGTCTCGGTCGACAGGATGAGGACGGGCACGCCCGCGCGGCGGAGGAGCGAGACGCCCATGCCGTCGGAGCGGCTCACGCGCACGGCCTCTTCGCCGTTCTGGCCCACGATCGCGGTGTCGTCGGTGTGGACGCCGTCGAAATCGGTGACGACGGCGTCGACGTCGACGACCTCGGGCTCGTCGACGAGGTGAGCGAGCGCCTGTGCGGCAGCGAGCTCTTCGGGGGTATCGATCTCCATCGCGGTGCGCGGCGGCACGTCGACGATCCCGATCGATCCGTAGAACCGGTGCCCGACGGCGCGGAAGGCCTTCGCTCGCATGACGTAGAACGCGCCCGTCTCGAGGTAGTGCGGCTCGCGGTCCTGGCGCCGCGGGCGGACGCCGACGTCGTGATTGATGCCGTCGGCCGATCCGCCTCGACCCTTCGACCACAAGAAGCCGTACGTCTCGACGGCCGAGAAGACGGTGTCCCGGCGGCGCGTGCGGACGGTGCAGATCGCCTCGTCGAGCGCCTTCGAATCGATGAACGGCGACGTCGCCTGGAGGAACGCCAGGATGCCGACGTCGACGCCGCGGCTCGCGAGCACGTCGAGTGCGTGGATCAGGGCGCTCTCGCTGGAGGCCGTGTCGCCCGCGAGGTCGGACGGCCGATCGATGACGTCGGCACCCCATTCGCGCGCCACGCCGGCGATCTCGGGGTCGTCGGTCGAGACGACGACGCGATCGACCTCGGCGCACCGCTGCGCCGCGAGGATCGCGCGGGCGACGAGCGGAATGCCGCCCACGCGCCGCAGGTTCTTGCGCTCGATCCCCTTGGAACCGCCGCGGGCCGGGATCACCGCGACGACGGACGCCGTCACGAGACGGCTCCGACACCCGGCATCCGTGCGGCGCGGTGGAGGCGGAGCCCTGTTCCGGCCAGGACGAGCGGCAGCGTCGTGGTCGTGCTGGACGGGAGCGTGAAGACGTCGAGAGGGCGCTGCGTGCCCGCGAGGAGGAGCTCGACGGGGATGCCGGTGCGCACGACGCGTACACGAGGGAGCGCCGCGACGGCTGCGAGCTGTCCCTCGGGCTCTCGCCGGTGCGGGAGATAGACGACGTCGCCGGCCGCCGCGATCGCGCGCACCCAATCGACGAAGTGGGGGAGCGGCATCTTCCCGTCGACGGGGCGCGCGCTTCCCAAGACGATGCGCGAGCCGAGATCGTCGGGCGAGGGCGCGGAGGATCGGGTCCAGGCGAAGTCGTGCCGGTCGACGACGAAGCCGCGATCGGCGAGGGCGTCCCGGCGCGTCGCGCCGAGGTCGAACGCCGTGAAGAAGCCCGCCCGGCGTGCACGGCCCGCCCGGTGGACGGCGGCGAGCGCGAACGGCGCGAGGCGCGTCGTGATGCCGCCCTCGGCGACGCCGGGGCGCGCGTACGGTTCCGCGCCGATCACGGCGTCGGCGAAGGGGAGCGCGTGCGCCCCGTCGTCGAGGAACGTGATGCGCCTGGGCCGCAGAACGGATGCCGCGAGGCGGAACTGTCCCGAGAATCCGTCCCCGACGAGCCAGTGCCTGTTCTTCGACAGGAGCGTCCACGGGATCCCGAGGTACGGTTCGAGGTCGGCGAACCAGGCCCCACGCGCCACGAGCGCGTCGGCCGTCTCCGACATCTGCGGTGTCAAGCGGCCGGCGACGGTCACGCGGTGCGCGTGAGCGGAAGCCCACTCTGCGGCTCCCATGAGCTGCAGGGGCGACTCCACCCACGCCACGACGGCTTCTCGATCCACGCCCACCTCCCGGGAGTCTCCCCACGGTGCGTGCCTGTCGTGACGCCAGCCCGCACGGGGGAAGTCACGCAGTGGTCCGGGAGATGAACGATCGGCAACACCGCCCCGCGCGGCGTGCATGCGAGAATAGGTGCCGGCGTGCCCGTGTCGCCCCTCCTCCCACCGCCCGCAGTGAGCGGCCGGGTGGAGGACCGCCGGGCCCCTGGACAGCGTCCGCCGCCCCTCCCAAGGAGCCTCATGGCAACGCCGAACACCGCGCCCGCAACCGAGACGGGCCGCATCGCTCAGCACCGCACCTACCTCATGTGCCGTCCCGAGCACTTCACCGTCAGCTACCGGATCAATCCGTGGATGGAGCCGGCCAACCCGACCGACACGGCACTCGCCGTGCGGCAGTGGCAGAGCCTCTACGACACGTACATCGCGCTCGGGCACGACGTGCATCTCATCGACCCGATCGAGGGTCTGCCCGACATGGTCTACACCGCCAACGGCGGCTTCGTGATCGACGGCGTCGCGTATGGAGCGAAGTTCCGCTTCCAGGAGCGCGTGCCCGAGGGGCCGGCGTTCATGGAATGGTTCGGCGACAACGGCTTCCAGGTCGTCGATCCCGTCGAGGTCAACGAGGGCGAGGGTGACTTCCTCCTCGTCGGGTCGAGGATCCTCGCGGGCACGGGCTTCCGTTCGACGGGCGACAGCCACCGCGAGGTGCAGGATGTCTTCGGCAGAGAGGTCGTCTCGCTCACGCTCGTGGACCCGCGCTTCTACCACCTCGACACGGCGATCGCCGTGCTCGACCCCGTCGAGGGTCCCGGGGGCGCCGAGCGCGCGAACATCGCCTATCTGCCGCACGCCTTCGACGAGGCATCCCGTGCCGTCCTCGAAGACCTCTATCCCGACGCGATCCTCGTCTCCGACGCCGACGGCGCGGTCTTCGGCCTCAATTCCGCGAGCGACGGCCGCAACGTCATCATCTCACCGCGCGCGAAGGGCTTCGAGGCGCAGCTGCGCGAGCGCGGCTACGCCCCCGTGCTCGTCGACCTCTCCGAGCTCCTCCTCGGCGGCGGCGGCATCAAGTGCTGCACGCTCGAACTCCGTCGCTGACGAAAGGCACGCCATGACCATCCAGGCATCCGCGCCCGACGCCGCGACCGCCGCCGTCATCGAGGCCGAAGACGCGCACGTCGCGCACAACTACCATCCGCTCCCCGTCGTGATCTCGCGGGGGGAGGGCGCGTGGGTGACCGACATCGAGGGCAAGCGCTACCTCGACCTGCTGTCGGCGTACTCCGCCCTCAACTTCGGGCACGGGCATCCGGCTCTCCTGGCGACGGCGCGGGAGCAGCTCGACCGTCTCACGCTCACGAGCCGCGCATACCATAACGACATGCTCGGGCCCTTCGCCGCGGCGCTCGCCGAGCTCGCCGGCAAAGACCTCGTCCTGCCCATGAACACGGGTGCCGAGGCGGTCGAGACGGCGATCAAGGTCGCGAGGGCATGGGGCTACCGCGTCAAGGGGATCCCCGCGGATGCCGCGCAGATCGTCGTCGCGAACGGCAACTTCCACGGCCGGACCACGACGATCGTGGGCTTCAGCGACGACCCGACGGCCCGGAGCGGGTTCGGGCCGTTCGCGCCCGGGTTCGTCTCGGTGCCGTACGGCGACGCCTCCGCGATCGAGGCGGCGCTCACCCCCGAGACCGCGGCGGTGCTCGTCGAGCCCATTCAGGGCGAGGCCGGCGTCATCATCCCGCCAGAGGGCTACCTCCGCGCCGTGCGCGAGATCTGCACGCGCCACGGCGTGCTGTTCATCGCCGACGAGATCCAGTCGGGCCTCTGCCGCGTCGGCACGACGTTCGCGTGCGATCGCGAAGACGTCGTGCCCGACATGTACGTGCTCGGAAAGGCGCTCGGAGGAGGCATCGTGCCGCTCTCGGCCGTCGTCGCCGATCGCGACGTGCTGGGCGTCATCCGCCCCGGCGAACACGGTTCGACGTTCGGCGGCAACCCGCTCGCGGCGGCGATCGGCCTCCGCGTCGTCGAGATGCTGAGCTCGGGCGAGTTCCAGCGGCGCGGCACGGCACTTGGTGAGCACCTGGCGGCGAAGCTCGGCGAGCTCGTCGGCCACGGAGTGACGTCGGTGCGCGTCGCGGGCCTGTGGGCCGGCATCGACATCGACCCCGCCGTCGGGACGGGCCGCGAGGTCGCCGAGCGCCTGCTCACTCGCGGCGTCCTGGCGAAGGACACGCACGGCCAGACCCTGCGCATCGCCCCGCCGCTCGTCGTGCGGGCGACCGAGCTCGACTGGGCCGTCGAGCAGCTTCGGGTCGTGCTCGCCGCCTGACCCCCGGCATCCCTCACATCTGCGCTGCAGGAGGAATCCCCTCAGCAGGATGCCGGGGTGCCGAGCTTCCTGTTTGAGGGACTTCTCCTGCGGAGTTGATGCCGCGGACAGGGCTGTGGGGTAGGCCTGTGGCGGGCAGGAGGAATCCCCTCAGCAGGATGCCGGGGTGCCGAGCGTCCTGTTTGAGGGACTTCTCCTGCGGAGTTGATGCCGCGGACAGGGCTGTGGGGTAGGCCTGTGGCTGGCAGGAGAAGTCCGTTCAGCAGGATGCCGGGGTGCCGAGCGTCCTGTTTGAGGGACTTCTCCTGCGGAGTTGATGCCGCGGACAGGGCTGTGGGGTAGGCCTGTGGCTGGCAGGAGAAGTCCGTTCAGCAGGATGCCGGGGT